>ERZ1740059.395-NODE-395-length-23699-cov-6.430934_pt1 | contig 23699 bp, 15 predicted proteins | sample MGYA00581744_ERZ1740059 | MGnify/ENA primary metagenome ERZ1740059 (study PRJEB43018, sample SAMN04849738) | marine metagenome | isolation source: floating plastic debris | place: Pacific Ocean | collected 2008-08-28 | study: EMG produced TPA metagenomics assembly... | reverse complement strand
CCCGGCGCCGGAGACCGAGCGCCGCGCCTCGCCGCCGGCGCCGCCTCTTATGTCGCGGTCGATCGCTCGCTCCCCGCGCTCCTCCACACGGGGGCGCGCGTGCCCGCGGCGCGGCTGGTCCTCGCCGACGCCACGGCCCTGCCGCTCCCGGACGCGAGCGTGGACCTCGCCGTCGCCGCGCACGTCGTGGATCTGCTCGACGCTCCCTACGCCTTCGTCGAGGAGCTCGCGCGCGTGCTGGCACCGGAAGGCGAGCTACGCCTGACCACGCCGGACCCCGCGCTCGGTACCGGCGACGACGGCGCGCTCGCGGCCCTCGTGGAGGCCACGGAGTGCTTCGAGGCGCCTGCGCTGGCCGAGGGCATCCTCTGGCCGCGCGTGCATGGCCCGCGCGAGCTTCAGCTCGCCGTGACTCAGCGGCTCGTCGTGCGGCGCCGCGCGTGAGTCTCGAGCACGGAGATCAGCTCCTGCGCGCGGAAGGGCTTCTCGAGGAAACCGGCGGCGCCGCGGAGCAGCAGCTCGCGGCGCTCGCCCTCGTCGATGGCCCCGGAGCAGACGACGAAGGGCACGCCGGGGAGCACGGCGGCGAGGGCCGCGAGGAGCTCGTCTCCGGGTGCGTCCGGCAGCCGCCGGTCGAGGAGCACCAGGTCGAAGTCGGCGTCGCGCTCGGCGAGCGCCAGGGCCTCCCCGCCGAGCCCGCAGGCGACCACCTCGGCGTGGGTCCGAAGCAGGCGCGTGGTGCTCTTCACGAGCAGCGGCTCGTCGTCCACCAGGAGCACGCGAGCGCGGTCGAGGCGCCGGGCGCGGGTGACCTCCGGCGGCAGCGCCGAGATACGTCGCGGCATGGCCAGGAACCCGAGCTCGGGCTCCGGCTCCACCGGCTGGATGACCGAGGGCTCGTCGTCACTCTGCCGCACCGCCGCGCCCGCGGCCGGGGCCTCGGGGACCGCCTGCAGCGAGGGCCGACGGAAGCCCACGGTGGGCTTCGCGGCCGGTAGACCCTCGCCTCCGGCGGGGAAGTAGAGGCGGAAGGTCGTGCCCTCGCCGGGGCGGCTCTCCACCTCGAGGTTACCGCCGCCATTCTTCACGAGGGAGTACACCATCGCGAGGCCGAGGCCCGTCCCGCCGTTTCCAGCCTTGGTGGTGAAGAAGGGCTCGAAGATCCGCGCCTGCGTCGCGGCGCTCATGCCCACGCCGTCGTCGGTGACCGTCAGCCGGGCGCGACGCCGCGCCGCGTCGTATTGGCCCGTGAGCGTGATCGTGCCGCCGCCGGGCATCGCGTCCCGGGCGTTGATGACCAGGTTCATCAAGACCTGGTGCAGCTCGTCCTCGTGCCCGTAGACCAGCAGTCCCGGGGCCACCTGGGCGTCGAGGCGGACGTCGTTCGGCAGAAGCCGGCGGGCCAAGGGGACCGCCTCGGCGACGAAGCGGTCGAGGACGATGGGCTGGCGCTCCCGGCGTCCCGGGCGCGCGACGGTCACGAGCCGGCGCGCCAGCGCGATGGCCTGCTCCGTGGCCTGCCGCGCGTCCTGTAGACACTCGCCCCGCTCGGGCCCGTCGTCGACGTGCTCGAGGTGGCCGAGGCTCTGCGCCACGACGCTCAGCACGTTCTTGAAGTCGTGGGCGATGCCGGCCGCGAGCCACGCGACGCCCTGGAGGCGGCGCGTCTCGTCCGCGGCGTGCTCGGCGATGTCCTCGAGGGTGAAGAGGAGCACGGTGCCGGCGCCGAGCTGGATCCGGTCGCCGGCGCGCAGCGGGTGCTTCTTGACCGGCCGTCCGTTCAGCAGGGTGCCGTTCCGACTCCCGAGGTCCTCGACGAAGTAGGTGCCGTCCCCGTCGCGCTCGAGGCGGGCGTGCTGCCGGCTGACCCCGGCGTGGGGCAGGATGATGTCGCACTCGCCGCTTCGCCCCAGCAGGGCGAGCCCGTCGACGAGGTAGTCCTCTCCGAGGGTCCCACCGGCCAGCGACACGAGCCGGGCCCGGCGCGCGTCCTGGGCGGTGGGAAGCCGCGCGACGGTGGAGTCCATCGTCTCGTTCAACGGACGCGGCAGCCCGGGCCTTGAGGGTGCTCCCGACTTCCGGTTTCGCTCGTCGCGCTCGGACGCCACCACGAGCGCAAACATTCCGGCTCCGGTGTCGTCGTCCGAGGTCATCTCAGCTCGTGCTCCCATCGGCGCGGCTCCACCAGCCCTCGCGGCGTGGCAGCACCTCCGCCGGGGTGCCCGTGAAGAGTACGGCATTCGTTGGCGTTTCTTCGAGCTTCACGCGTGCACAGCGTAGCGGGAGCCCCTCGTCATCGAGAAACGACTGACACTTGGCCATGAGGAGGACCGCCAGGAGCTCGGTCGTCGGATCGCCCGGTGTGACGACCAGACGCCAGCCCGGGAACGCCTCCGTCGCGAAGGCCAGGAGCGGGTCGTCCTCGCCGAGCTGGAGACCGTGATCCAGGTGATCGTCGACGAAGGCGTGCCATCGTCGCTTGGCCGCGCCGAACTCCACCACCATGTTGCCGACGCCGTCGAGGCGCTCCGGCCGGGTCGGCACGAGCGTCACCGTCACGAGCTCGTTGTGCCCGTGCGGGGTCGCGCACTTCGCGGAGGCGCCGCTCGTGAGGCGGTGCGCCATGCAGAAGCGCCGGGTGAAGGTGAGCTCCAGGCTCATCGCTCGGCACCGCGAAAGCGACCCTCCGAGAACACGACCTCGGCGAAGACGTCATGGGGGTGGATGGACTCGGCGTTGACGACACGCACCGTGAAGCCTGCGATGCGTGGGTCCTCCCGGAGCTCGCGCGCGACGCCGCGGACCATGTCCTCGACGAAGGCCGGCCGGTCGTAGGCCGCCATGGTGACGACGCGCTCGTCCTCGCGCTTCAGCGCCGGGTAGACGGGTGCCGAGGCGTTTCGCTCGGCGATGGCCACGAGCTCCGAAACCTCGGGGATCGCGGCATGGCGCAGCGTCACGTCCATGCGGACGCGCCCACGCTGGTTGTGGGCTCCGTAGTCCGAGACCGCGCGGGAGCAGGGGCAGAGGCTCGCGACGCTCACCTCGACGGAGAGGTCCACGCGCGCAGCCTCGTCGCCCCTGCCTTCGACGCCCATGAGCGCGACGTCGACGTCGAGGAGCCCGCGGGCCCCGCTCACGGGCGCTTCGCGAGGCAAGAAGAGGGGGAAGGCGAAGCGAGCCTCGGCCTCCGCGGCGCCCATGCGCCCGCGCAGGTCCCCGAGGAACGCCCGAAGCGTCTCCGGCGTCAGCTCGCCGAGGTCCTCGAGGGCCTCCGCGAAACGGCTCATGTGCGCGCCGCGGTCCTCGGCAGCGAGCGAGACGCCGAGCTCGATGGTGGCCACGGTGGAGGCGCCCAGGGCCCTCAGCGGCCGGCGCACCTCGCGGACGCCGACCCGGCGCAGCGGCGCCGAGGCCTCCGGGGTCCGTTCGGCCTGGACGTCGGGGAGCGGTCCGGACCGCTTCTGTGCGTCGCTGTCCATGGATGGCCTCCGAGCCCCGCGGGCCCGCTGCGCCGCGGTCTTCGGCACATGGGGGACGAGGGGGACGTCGAAAAGTGCGAGACGTTACGGAGCGGTGGGGTCCCCTGCAAGGCGCCGGCCACCCGATTTGGTGCGCTCCCCGAGGGCGCTGATGTAGCATCGGGGGTCATGAGGCGGCGAGACACGCGCGTGCCCCCGGCGGTGGACTGATGGAGTTTTGGGTTCGGTTTTGGGGAGTGCGCGGATCCATCGCCTGCCCCTCGCCGACGCACATCGAGTTCGGGGGCAACACCAGCTGCATCGAAGTCTGCGTGGACGGTCACCGCATGGTGCTGGACGCTGGAACCGGGGTGAAGGACCTCGGACAGAGCTTCCTCCGGTCGAAGGTGCGCGAGGCGACCATCCTCCTGACGCATACGCACTGGGACCACATCAACGGGTTCCCTTTCTTCGCGCCAGCCTTCGCTCCGGGCCATCGCTTCCGGATCATGGCCGGCCACCTGAGCGACGCGGGCGGTATCGAGCGCGTGCTCGCGGGGCAGATGGCCCGGCCGACCTTCCCGGTGCCGCTCTCGGCGCTTCAGGCGGACCTGAGCTTCGAGGACTTCCGGGCCGGTGAGGCCGTCGACGTGGGGGACTTCGTCAAGGTGACGACGGCCCCGCTCCAGCACCCGGATGGCGCCACGGGCTACCGCATCGAGGCGCACGGCAAGTCCTTCGTCTACGTGACCGACACGGAGCACGTTCCCGGCGAGCCGGACGAGCGCATTCTGGCGCTCATCGCCGACGCGGACGTCGTCGCCTACGACAGCACGTACACGGACGAAGAGTTCCCCAAGCACATCGGCTGGGGGCACTCCACGTGGCAGGAGGGCGTGCGTCTCGCGCGGCGCGCTGGGGTGAAGCGCCTCGCGATCTTCCACCACGACCCGTACCACGACGATGCCTTCATGCACCGGGTGGAGGCCGAGGCCGTCGACACCTGGGACGGCGCCTTCGTCGCCCGCGAAGGCATGCGCATCGACCTCGTCTGAGGGCGCGGCGACGTCGTCGCGGCCGAGCACCGCGAGCGCCTCGTCGAGGGCGCGCTCGTCTCGGACGCTCGCCGCGGTCCGGGAGACGCCGGAGCCGGGCGCGGGGGCCGGCGATGAGGGAAAGGCGCGGCAGGGCGCCGGACTCGGCGCGCTAGCCGCGTGGGCGGCCGCAGGCGGCCAGCACGTCCGCGACGAGCGCGTCCCGCCGCACGGGCTTGGTGAGCACGCCCTCGATGGCGGCACCGGCCCGGGCCCGGACGACGTCCGCTGCATGTCCCGAGAGCGCGAGGATGGGCGCCGCGAAGCCTCGCGCGCGGAGGCCCCGTGCGAGCTCGGCCCCGTCGCGGCCCGGGAGCTCCAGGTCGACGCTCAGCGCGTGCGGCGCGCGCGGTCCGAGGGCCGCGAGGAGCGCCTCGGCCTCGTCCGCGGCGGCCGCCTCGTGCACCTCCACGCGCGCGGCCTCGAGGAACGCACGCAGCAAGGGCCGAAGGTCCGCGTCGTCGTCGACCACGAGCACGCGCCGGCGCTTGTGGGCGAGCACGAAGGGCACGAGCGTCGCGCGGCGGACGGGCTTTCGCTGCATGGACAGCATGCCGGCCTCCCGACAGCGCGACTCGAGCTCCGGCATCGCGTGCGCCGTCAGCGCCACGATGGGCGTATCCGGTCGCCCGGCGGCGCGGTCGGCGGCGTGGATGCGCCGCGTCGCTTCCAGGCCGTCCATACCGGGCATGTCCACGTCCATGAGCACCAGATCGACGTCGGCCTCGGCCAACTGGGCGATGGCCGCGGCGCCGGAGCCGACCTCGCGAGCGTCGAAGCCCGCCTTGTCGAGAAGGCCGCACGCCACGCGGCGGTTCAGGGCGTCGTCGTCGACCACGAGCACGCGCCCCTGGCCGCAAAGGGGGGCCTGCGCCGGGGTCGGCGCGGACGGGCGCGCGACCTCGAGGGGCAGGAGCACCCGGAACTCCGTGCCCTCACCGGGAGCCGTACGGACGCCGAGCGAGCCGCCGAGGGCGTTGACCAGCGTGCGCACGATGGCCAGGCCGAGGCCCTCGCTCGAGGGGATGTCCCCGGCGCCGTGGGTGAAGTAGGGCTCGAAGATCCGCGCCCGCACCGCCTCGGTCATGCCGACGCCGTCGTCGCGCACGACGAGCGCGAGCGTAGCGTCGTCCTCTCCGGCCTCGAGACCGACGTCGACCCGCCCCTCCGGGGCGAAGCGGATCGCGTTGTTCGCGAGGTTGGTGAGGATCTGGTGCACGCGGCGCCGGTCGCCGAGGAGCTGCGCGGGGAGCGCCTCGTCGACGCTGACCTGGAAGCGCACTCCGAGCTCCCGGGCCTTCGCGCCGAGGCTCGCTTCGAGCTCCGCGGCCAGCTCCCGCGGCGCGAAGGGCGCGGCCTCGAGGGCGACCTCGCCGCGCTCGATGCGCGGCAGGTCGAGCAGATCCTCGATGAGCGCCGAGAGCGTCTCCGCGCTCCGCTCGATGACGCGGAGCATCGCGCGCTGCTCGGGCTCGAGCGTGCGCCCGTCCAGCAGCAGCTCCGCGTGGCCGAGCACCGCGTGGAGGGGCGTCCGCAGCTCGTGGCTCATCATGGCGAGGAAGCGCGTCTTGGTCGCGCTCGCGTTCTCCGCGTCGCGCCGGGCGGATTCGAGGGCGCGCGCCGCGCGCCGCACCGTGGAGAGGTCGTGCACGTAGGCCACGGTGCCGCCCCGAGGCCGCGGCGCGAGGCAGAGCTCCACGGGTACGCGGCCGCGCTCGGCCCGCGCCCACACCTCCCAGCGTCGGCCGTCTACGGGGAGCGACCCGGCCTCCCCGGCGAGGAGCGCGACGATGCCCCGGTTGCACGCCGCCACGAGCGCCGTGCCGAAGAGCGCCTCGGCGGCGTCGTTCCACGCCTCGAGGACCCCCGAGGCGTCGAAGAGGAGCGCCGGGTAGGGCGCGGCGGCGAGGAGCCCGAGGTCCTCCGGGGGGCGCGCAGGGACCAAGGAAGGGGCGGCCATGAGAAACCCAACGGCGCCGAGCCCCGCCGCGTTGAGGCGCTACGCGGCCCGGGCCAGCGCACGCGCGACGCGGATCCCGTCGAGGGCCGCGCTCATGATGCCGCCGGCGTAGCCGGCTCCCTCGCCGGCCGGATAAAGGCCCGGCAGCCCCGCCGCCTCGAGGCGCTCCGCGTCGCGCACCATGCGCACGGGCGAGCTCGTGCGCGATTCGATGCCGAGCGCGACGGCGTCCGCCCCGGCCGTGAACCCGGGCATGCGCGTCTCGAGCCGGCCGAGGGCGGCGCGCAGCGGCGGGGCGAGAGGCCCGAGGAGCGCGTCGAGGCGAACGCTCTCCAGCGGCCGCGGGTAGCTCGTGTCCGGGAGCGAGCCCGAGAGGCGCCCGGCGGCGAAGTCGCTCAGCCGCTGCGCCGGGGCCACGTAGGAGCCGCCGCCGGCCTCGTAGGCCGCGGACTCGAGGCGCTGCTGGAGCGTGACGCCTGCGAAGCGATCCGCCGGGTCGAGGCCGAAGGCGGCGAGCTGCGCCTCGCCAACCTCGGTCACGAAGCCCGAGTTGGCGAAGCGACCGGAGCGCTTCGAGGGGCTCCAGCCGTTGACGACCTGCATCCCGCGGTCCGTGGCCGCGGGGCAGATGAAGCCGCCGGGGCACATGCAGAAGGAGAAGACGCCGGCGCCCGCGGCCTGGAGCGTGAGCCGATACGCCGCCGCGCCGAGCGCGGGATGCCCGGCCAGCTCGCCGAACTGGAGGTGGTCGACGAAGGCCTGACGGTGCTCGACGCGTACGCCGAGGGCGAAGGGCTTGAAGCGCACCTCGGCCCCGGCCCCGGCGACGAAGCGCTGGACGTCCCGCGCCGAATGGCCGGGTGCGACGACCACGGCCCGGGCGTCGAGCGTCCTTCCGTCGGCCAGGCGAAGGCCCGTGGCGCGTCCGCCCTCGACCCGAAGGCCGGCGGCACGCGTCTCGAAGGCGACGTCGACGCCAGCGCTCTCGAGGTGCGCGCGCATCGCCCCGATGACGCCGGGCAGTTTGTTGGTGCCGATGTGCGGGCGCGCGTCCACCCGGATGGCCTCTGGCGCGCCGTAGGCGACGAGGGCGTCGAGCACGCGGGTCGTGTCGCCACGCTTCTTCGCGCGGGTGTAGAGCTTGCCGTCGCTGAAGGTCCCGGCGCCGCCCTCGCCGAAGCCGTAGTTGCTCTCCGGGTTCAGGTCGCCGCGGCGCGTCAGCGCTGCGAGACTGCGGCGCCGCGGCCGCTCGGCCTTTCCGCGCTCGTGTCTCGTCGCTCGGATGCCGCGCTGCGCGAGCTCCCAGGCGCAGAAGAGGCCCGTGGGCCCGGCGCCGACGATGAGCACCTCCGGCGCGCCCCGAAGCGTGGGAAGCGCCGGCGGGGTCGCCGGGGCCGGCGGAAGGCCCTGCCCCAGGTCGAGCTCGACGCGGGCCGCGATGCGTACGCGACCGCGCCGCGCGTCGACGCTCCGCCGCAGGAGCCGAAGGCCCTCGACGTCGCGCAGCGGCACCGCCGCCTCCCGCGCGGCAGCGGCGCGAAGGCCTGCTTCATCGAGGAGCAGGTCCGGATGCACGAGGACGTCGACGATCACGCCGCGCAGGGTACGCCGCCTGCGCCGATCGGCCGCCGGATCGAGGCCACCCGCGGTTGGAAGGCCGCCCCGGCCATGGCATGACCCCGGCCATGGCCGACTACGTCTTCTCCATGCAGGGCCTCACGAAGGTCCATTCGCCGGACAAGAAGATCATCGAGGACCTCTATCTCTCGTTCTTGCCGGACGCGAAGATCGGGATCATCGGCGTCAACGGCACCGGAAAGTCCACGATCCTCCGCATCATGGCGGGCGAGGACACCAACTTCACCGGCGAGACCTGGGTTCGGCCGGGCATCAAGGTCGGCTACCTGCCGCAGGAGCCGGACCTCGGCGACGCCAAGACCGTGAAGGAGGCCGTCGAGGCCGCCGTGCAGCCCATCCGGGACCTCATGAAGGCCTGGGACGAGGTCAACGCGGGCTTCGCGGACCCCGACGCGGACATGGACAAGCTGATGGAGCGCCAGGGGAAGCTCCAGGATCAGATCGACGCCGTCGACGGGTGGAACCTCGACCACACGCTCGAGCTCGCCATGGACGCGCTTCGGCTGCCGCCGGCGGATGCCGACCCGGCGAGGCTCTCCGGCGGTGAGAAGCGCCGCGTCGCGCTCTGCCGGCTGCTGCTCGAGAAGCCCGAGATCCTGCTCCTCGACGAGCCCACCAACCACCTCGACGCCGAGTCCGTCGCGTGGCTCCAGGGGCATCTCCAGCAGTACAAGGGCTGCGTCATCCTGGTCACCCACGACCGCTACTTCCTCGACAACATCGTCGACTGGATCCTCGAGCTCGACCGCGGCCGCGCGTTTCCCTTCAAGGGCAACTACTCGGACTGGCTCGACGACAAGCAGAAGCGCCTCGCCCAGGAGGAGAAGACCGAGTCGGCGCGGCAGCGGAAGATCAAGCAGGAGCTCGAGTGGGTGCGGGCGTCGCCGAAGGCGCGGCAGGCCAAGAGCAAGGCGCGCATTCAGGCCTTCGACACGCTCGTGGCCGAGAGCGGGAAGAAACAGCGGGACCCGAACGAGGTCCGCATCCCGCCGGGGCCGCGCCTCGGGCAGAAGGTCATCGAGGTGGAGGGCATCACCAAGGGCTTCGGCGACAAGCTCCTCATGGAGGATCTCAGCCTCCGTGTTCCGCCGGGCGCCATCGTCGGCATCGTCGGCCCGAACGGCGCCGGCAAGACGACCTTCTTCCGCATGGTGGTCGGCGAAGAGACGCCCGACGCCGGCGACCTGGTGGTCGGCGAGACCGTGAAGCTCAGCTACGTCGACCAGAGCCGCGACGACCTCGACGGCGAAAAGACCGTGTACCAGGAGATCAGCGAGGGCGCGGAGGAGGTCGACGTGGGCGACCGCCTCGTCAACGCGCGGGCCTATTGCGGCTGGTTCAACTTCAAGGGCTCCGACCAGCAGAAGCTCGTCAAGAACCTCTCCGGCGGTGAGCGGAACCGCGTGCACCTCGCGAAGCTCCTGAAGAGCGGCGGGAACGTGCTGCTCCTCGACGAGCCGACCAACGACCTCGACGTGGAGACGCTGCGGAGCCTCGAAGGAGCGCTGCTGGAGTACCCCGGCTGCGTGCTCATCATCAGCCATGATCGCTGGTACCTGGACCGCATCTGCACGCACATCCTCGGCTTCGAGGGCGACAGTCAGGTCACCTTCTTCGAGGGCGGCTACACGGACTACGCCGCCGACAAGAAGAAGCGCCTCGGCGACGACGCCGAGGTCCCGCGCCGCATCAAGTACCGCAAGCTGACCCGCTGACGACGCGCTGCTGGCACGGGCGCTGCACTTCCCGAGGGCGTGCAGGGATCGACCACCGCCCATGTCCTGAAAAAGCGACGTGATTCCGCGTTGCGAGGGAGCGATCGACGTCGCTCCGGTGCGCCGCGCGTCAAGCGCCTGGCGCTGGCGAGCGTGGCCCCGTCGGTCCTCTGGCGGGAGACGCGCTGATGGATATCGGAACCGTCATCGGGATGGTGCTCGGCTTCGGCCTGGTGATCGGCTCGATCCTCATCGGCGGGAGCCTCTCGTCCTTCGTCGACCCTCCCTCGCTCCTCATCGTGGTCGGCGGTACCATCGCCGCGGCGCTGACCGCCGAGAAGATGCCGGCCGTCGCCGGCGCCTTCAAGATCGCCGGCAACGCCTTCCGGAAGCCTGCGGGCGACGCGACGGAGACCATCCAGGTCATCCTCAAGCTCTCGAACATCGCGCGCCGCGAGGGTGTGCTCGCCCTCGAGAACCAGCAGATCGATGACGAGTTCCTCGCCAAGGGGATCCGCATGGCCGTCGATGGCATCCCCGAAGAGGAGATCAAGGCCACGCTGAGCGCCGAGCTCTTCTCCATGCAGAAGCGGCACGCGCGCGGGCAGGCCCTCTTCAAGTTCATGGCGTCCACGGCGCCCTCCATGGGCATGATCGGAACGCTCATCGGTCTGGTGCAGATGCTTCAGAACCTGAGCGATCCGAGCTCCATCGGTCCCGCCATGGCCGTCGCGCTGCTGACGACCATGTACGGCGCCATCCTCGCCTTCATGGTCTTCGGCCCCATCGCCGAGAAGCTCGACCGCTACGGCACCGAGGAGGGCGCGAACATGGCCGTCGTCGTCGAGGGCGTCGACGCCATCGTGAAGGGTCAGAACGCCATGGTCATCAAGGAGAAGCTCCAGGCACGCCTCGCGCCGAGCGAGCGAGAGGCCAGCGGAGAGGATTGACGCGCGATGTCGGATGACGAATGCGTCTGTGAGGAGGGCGCGCCCGCCTGGATGGCGACCTTCTCGGACCTCGCCACGCTCCTGCTGACCTTCTTCGTGCTCCTGCTCAGCTTCGCGGAGCTCAACGTGCAGGAGTTCAAGGAAATGCTCGGCTCCGTGAAGGAGGCCTTTGGCGTCAGCACGCAGGAGCAGGGCCTTCACTCGTCCTTCACGAACACGCCCATCGTGCTCAGCCAGACGCAGAGCTGGCCCGAGGGCGCGCAGCAGCAGCGGGAGAAGGAAGACGACGCCCTCGAGGAGCTCGAGAAGCTCATCGAAGAGAACGAGCTCGAGGACGCCGTGGAAATCGAGGCCGACACCGGCGGCGTCATCATCCGCATCCGCGAGCAGCTCCTCTTCCCCTCGGGCTCGGCGGACCTGAACCTCGGGCGCGCGGGCGAGGTGCTCAGCAAGGTGGCGGACCTCGGCGACGTCTTCGAGCGCGAGATCAGCATCGAGGGACACACGGACGACCGGCCCATCTCGAACGCGCGCTTCCCGTCGAACTGGGAGCTCTCGTCGGCCCGCGCCACGAGAGTGCTCCGCTACTTCCTCACCGAGACCGGCGTCGACCGTGGCCGGCTGCGGGTCTCCGGCTACGCCGACACGCACCCCGTCGCGCCGAACGACAGCGACGCCGGGCGCGCCCGAAACCGCCGGGTGGAGTTCCGCTTCCACCGCACGGTCGCGGCGCAGCAGGCGCTCGAGAGCGGGGAGGGTGCGGACCAATCTGCCCGTGAGGCCGACGCCGTCCGCGGCGTGGGGGACGTCGGAAGCGTCGCTCCGGAAGGAGGCACGCCGTGATTCGGTTCGGGAAGGGGCGCGACCGCGCCTCCCAGGGCGGTGGCCAAGGTGACGGCGGCAGCGCCGTGAACGGCGACCTCCAGAACGCGCTCTGCCATACGCTCGGTCTCCTCGAGCGTGCCGGTCGCGAGGCGAGCGCGAACGAGGAGTTCCGCCGCACCGTGCGCCGCCTGCAGGGACAGGCGGAGCGCGCGAGCGGCGAGGCGGAGCTCGAGGCCGCGGCCCTCGCGGTGCAGGAGCTGCGCTGGCCCGCGGAGCTCGCGCCCGACGAGAAGAGCCCCGCCGAGCCCTTCGTCGACGCGGCGATCCCCGTCGCCCGCGCCCTGGGCCTCGCCGGCCTCGACGATGGGCTGCGGCGCCTGCGGGACGCTACGTCCCGGGCCGAGGCCGCCGGGGACACCATCGCCGCCTTCCGCCAGGAGATGGAGCGCGTCGCCCACGGCGTCGTCTTCCTCAGGCAAACGGCGGACGTGCTGCGCCTCGGCGTCAGCGAGCTCGTGGACATCCTCGGGGAGCTCGCCGCGGACGAGCCGGCCGCCCAGCTCCGGCTCCAGAAGGTCCGGCAGCGCATCGAGCGAGCGGCGGATCTTCGGGAGCTCGAGCAGCTTCGGGAGACGCTCGTCCGCGAGGCGTCGGCGCTCGTCGAGGAGGCGCAAGCCCGCGGCGTCCGCGCGGAGGAGGCACGCACGCTGATGCGGGTCCACGAGTCCCACGCGAAGGTGCTCGAGCTCGCCCTCAAGGACGCGACGACCATGGCGAGCACCGATGCGCTCACCGGCCTCGGCAATCGGCGCGCCGTCGAACGCTTCGTCAAGCGCCAGAAGCTCAGCCGCGAGGCGGTGGGCGTCGTGGCCCTCGACATCGACCACTTCAAACAGGTCAATGACACGCATGGCCACGCCGCGGGCGATACGGTGCTCCGCCACGTCGCGGAGACGCTTCGTCAGGAGCTTCGCGGCAACGACCACGCCTACCGTACCGGCGGCGAGGAGTTCCTCGTGGTCCTCGCGAGCACCGACCTGGAGGGCGCGGCAGCCACCGCCGAGCGTCTTCGCGAGCAGGTCGAGCGCCAGCTTCTCCGCGTGGAAGGAGAGACGCTGAGAGTGACCGTGAGCGCCGGCGTCGCGCTCTGGGCGAGCGGAACGAGCTTCCAGCGCAGCAGCCAGGCGGCCGACACGGCCCTCTACGAAGCCAAGCGCGGCGGCCGGAACCGCGTCGTCACGGCGCGCTGAGCGAGGGCGTTAGCCCTCGTCGGCGCACGCGATCTCCCAGAGGCGCAGCGTGCCCGGGCGGGCGTGGGCGACGAGGGCGCGCGTGCCGTCGTAGGCGAAGGTCGCGCCGGGAGCTCGCGCGCGGAGACCGACGTCGTCCACCCGATGACCGCGGACGTCGCGGCGCACGAAGCGCGTGTCGCGGTCGCCCTCGCGGAGCAGGCCGTGGAGCACGCCACGAAAAGGCGGCGGCAGCTCCCGGAGGTCGCCCTCCTCGCGGCCGGCGTCACCCGGGGCGTCGCCGACGGTGCCGTCGGGTCGCACGAACGCCAGGCGTCGCTCGCTGGCGAGCACCACGAGACCCTCGGGGCGCCGCGCGATGGCGTGCGCCAGCCGACCGATGTCCTCGACGAAGACGGCGGGCTCGAAGTCGAAGGCCACGAACCAGAAGGGGTCCTCCTGCACCATGCCGTCCACGGCGCGCTGCTGGGCCAAGCGCAGGCGGCCGAAGAAGGCCAGCCCGAGCGGGCCTCGCTCGATGCGGAGGCTGCCGACTTCACTCTCCTCGGGTCGGAGGGTCCAGCCGCCACGCGCGCTGGCCTGCAGCACCGGAAGCGGCGGGGCGAGCGGGCGCTCGAGGGGCGCATCGATGCGTGGCGTCGCTTCCGCGCCGAGCGTGTCGCGTCGGAGCACCATCCGCGGGCCCGGGGGGGGGCGCCGCCGCGCGAGCGCGAGGTAGACGTCGTCGTAGGCGGCCCCGGGGCTCGTGGCCTCGAGGGGGTCGATGGCGCAGCCATGGGAGGCCGCGGCCGAGGCCTCCGCCGGGCCGCGCGCTGCGCCGCCGTCCGCGGCCAGGGCCCGCGCGTGGGTGCAGAGGCGGAGGCTCTCGCCGCACCGCGCGCAGCTCACGTGAAGCAGGCCGCCCTGGAGGGTCGCGAGCGTGTGACCATCGAAGTCCGGCGCCGGGATGCGGAGCGGTTCGCCGTCGGCGACGGTCCCGCGAAGTCGCTGCAGGACGAGCGACGTGCCTTCGCGCCAGGCCACGGCGGCCGTCTCGGCCAGGAAGTCCACCCGGACATCCTCCGCCCGCCCCTCGGTATCGAGGGTCCCTTCGCGGACGAGCTGGCAGCGCTCGACACGCGACGAGCCCACGAGCACCGGGTCTTCGTCCGGCACGGGCTCAGGCGGCGCCTCGGCGTCGTCGCCGCAGCCCGCGACCAAGACGAGGACGAGGAGCGCGGGCCGGAGGGCGTTGACGAAGCGCGTGAGGCTCCCGACGCTCGGGACATGCGCGCCCTCGTCTCGATCGCCTGCCTGGTCGCCCTCGCCGCGGCGCCGGCCGCGGCGCAGGACCTCGTGCTGGAGGGAACGCTGCCGGCAGGTCCCGAGCGCTTCGCTTTCGTTCCCTTCGAGGTCCCGGCGGGAACCCGTGAGATCGTGTTCACGCATGGTCAGGTCCTGGACGAGAACATCGTCGATTTCGGGCTGAACGGCCCCGACCCCGAGGGCTTGAGCCCCTCGGTCTTTCGTGGATGGAGCGGAAGCAACGGCGACGTCACGCAGATCACGGCGGGCGCCGCGACTCCCGGGTACCTCCCGGGGCCGTTGGACGGTGCGTGGGAGCTCGTGCTCGGCGCCGCCAAGGTCGACGTCGATCCGGCGCCCTACCGCATCGAGCTCACCTTCCGAGACGAGGCGGCCGTCGAAGCCTGCGCCGCCGACGCAGCGTGCGTGACCCTCCCGCCGGATCCCGACCGCGGACCCTACCTACCTCCGGCGCCGCTCCGGGATGTGCCGGGCTGGTACGCCGGGGACCTTCACGTCCACTCGATCCACTCGGGCGACGCCACGCCGACGCTCGACGCCTTGGCCGACGCGGCCGCGTCCATCGGCCTCGATTGGATCGAGGTGAGCGAGCACAACACCACCAGCCACCTGACCGTCCTCTCCGCCGTGCAGGCCCGGCATCGCGACGTGCTGCTGCTCCCGGGCATCGAGTGGACGACCTACGGCGGCCACGGGAACGCCATCGGGCTCCGCCGTTTCGTGGATCACAAGGTGGGAAGCCGCGGCGTGACCCTCGAGGCGAGCGTGGCGGAGATCCGGGAGAGCGGCGCAGTTTTCGCGCCGGTGCATCCGCTCATCGGGATCGGTGACCTGTGCATCGGCTGCGATTGGGACACGAGCGTGGACCGGAGCCTCATCGACGCGCTCGAGGTCATCAACGGCGACATCGACGGGACCGGGCGGGCCCGCCTCGAGGTGAACCTCCAGCTCTGGGACGAATGGTGCGACGAGGGGCGGCACGTCGTCGCCATCGGCGGCTCGGATAGCCATCGGGGGCTCGAGCGCTTGCCCACGGCCTCGCCGCTCGGCGAGCCGACGACGCTCGTTCAGGCGGACGCGCTCTCCGTCGACGGGCTCCTCGCGGGTCTCCGCGCCGGCCGCACGGTGGTGAAGCTCGGCGGCCCCGACGACGCGATGGTCGAGCTCGAGGTGGAGGCCCCGGCGATGCGCAGCGGGGATACGGTCGTCGCCGAGGAGGCGACCTTCGTCGTACGGGTGAGCGAGGGAGGGGGCGAGGCCGTTCCAGACGCGCTCTCGCTCGTGGTGGATGGCGTGGAACGCCGGCGCGACGAGGTCGGGGCACTCCCCTACGAGACGCGCATCACGCTGCTGGCCCCTGCGACGGGTGAGACCCGCCTTCGCGCCGAGGTGTGGTCGGGGCCGCTGCGGCGCACCCTGACCTCGCATCTGTGGCTTCGACGCCCCGAGGCGGGCAGCGCTGGCGGGGGAGGCTGCGCCGCGTCCGCCGCGGGGGCGGGTGCGCTCGTCGGTCTCCTCTGTCTGGCGCTGGGCCGGAAGAGGCGAACACCCCCGGCCCCGTGGCATGGTCCCGGCGATGAGCGGTGACGGCAGTCGAGAGGACCCGGCGCTGGCGGGCACGCGCCTCCCCCCGAGCGAGGGCCAGGCGCTGGCCCCCGGCGTCGTCCTGAACGGGACCTACGCCCTCGAGGCGTTGCTCGGCAAGGGCGGCATGGGCGAGGTGTGGAAGGCTCGTCACCTGCGGCTCCCGAAGGCCGTCGCCATCAAGGTGCTGCTCCCCTCGATGGGCGGCAGCGGCGAGATCATCGCGCGCTTCCAGCGCGAGGCCGAGATCGGCGCCCGCCTCGCGCACCCGAACATCGTGCACGTCTTCGACTTCGATGCGCTCCCGGACGGCCGGCAGTACATCGCGATGGATTACCTCGAGGGTGAGCCCCTCGCGGATCGCATGGAGCGCGGGCGCCTTCCCTACGACGAGACCGTCGCCGTGCTCACGCAGGCCGCCAGCGGTCTCCGCGTAGCGCACGAGGCAGGCGTGGTGCACCGGGACCTCAAGCCCGACAACCTCTTCCTGGTCAGCGAGCCGAACGAGAGCCCGCCCTTCCGGGTGAAGATCCTCGACTTCGGGATCTCCAAGATCCAGACGCCCAACGTCGCGCTGACCCGCGACATGGCGGTCATGGGGACGCCCGGCTACATGGCGCCCGAACAGGCCATGGGGAAGACCAAGGAGCTCGGTCCCGAAGCGGACCAGTTCGCCCTGGCGACCATGGCCTACGAGATGCTCACCGGCGACATCGCCTTCGCGGGTGAGACCGTGGCCGAGGTGGTGCTGAAGGTCGTTCAGGAGACGCCGCGGCCCATCCACGACGTCGTGCCGGACGTGCCCGCCGCCGCGGCGGCCGCGGTGGCGCGCGGCATGGCTAAGGACCCCACGCAGCGCTTCGAGGACGTCGCGAGCTTCGTCGCGGCCTTTCGGGGTGAGGGCGCCGTGGACGCCCGCGCGAGCGCGGCGACGATGGCGTCGGATGCCTTGCCGCCGAGTCCCCTCGCGTCTTCGGAGCCCACGCCGACCCCGGCCGGCGTGGCTCCCGTGGCCGCCGCCGAGTCCTTGCCCGACCTGGCCGCGCCGAGCCCGGCGGTGGGCACGGCGACGACGGGCGGAAGCGGAATGGTGAAGGGCGCTGCGCTCGGCCTCTTGGTCGCCGCGCTCGCCGCCGGCGCCTACGTCGCGACGCGCGGGTCCGACGATGCGGCGCTCGACCCGGCGGAGAACCCGGCGCCGCTGGAGACCGCAGCGACGGGCGCGACGAGGGTGGAGCCTGCGGACGCGGACCCGACGACTGCCGACCCGGTCGAGACCGCGGAGGCCACCGACGAGGAGCCGACGGCCGTCGAGCCCGCCGCCGACGCTCCGGCGACGAACGGGGTCGCCGCGATGATGGCGGCGATGGACGCCGCGGCGGCCGAGCGCGATCCCGGCATGCGACCCGCGATGCGCAGCGGTCTCCCGCCGGAAGCGCAGGCGCTCCTAGACCAGGCCAACGCGGCGCTCCGCGCGGGGAACGGGCGCCAGGCCATGCAGCTCGCCGAGCGCTCCTACGGCGTCCAGCGGAGCCGGCAGGCCGCGGAGGTCATGGCCAAGGCGGCCTGCCAGCAGCGGAACCTCAGCCTGGTGACCGCGCGCATGCGCCCGCTCTCCCGCGCCGCCCGCCGCCGCGTCGCGACCTACTGCCAGCGCTACGGGCTGAATCCGGCGCCCTAGGGGTTGCCTCGGCGCGGCTCAGTAGTCGTCGCAGGGGAGCTCGAAGCGTTGCCCGAGGTACACGCCGAGCTCCGTGTAGATGAGCCGGTAGTTCTGCTCCACGGGGATCGGCCGCAGCTCCTGGCGCCGGCGCCCTGCGATCCACTGGGCCTCGGAGCGGTCGCCGTCCACGATGAGGCGGAAGTCGCCGCGCGCCGTGGAGAAGACCTCGCCCTCCGAGTCCGAGGCGACGTCGCGCATCTGGAGCGGCTCCAGCGCGCCGCGCGGCCCGCGGTAGACGCGGAAGTCCCGCGACGTCTCGTCCGTGTTGCCCGTGTCGACGTAGAGGTAGGTGCCGCGTCGGTCACGCGCGAGCGCGTAGGGCCGCCGGGTGACCGGGGAGGGCGCCGTCTCGGCGCTGGCGAGGACGCCGGCCCCTTCGGTCTCGCTCATCAGTGCCCACTCCGTCGTGCGCTCACCGCAGACGAGGCTGCAGGTGCCGGCCTCGCGGTCGACCTCGACGCGGGACCAGAGGCGGAGATCCGCGCCCCGGAAGTCCGCGTTGTTCGTCGGCGCCCACTGGCGCGGGTCGAAGAACCAGCCGTCGCTCATGAAGCGGCTCTGCGGCGTCTGGGTCAGGCGCTCGCGGCTCCCGTAGCCGATGGAGGGGTCGTCCCCGAAGGCGCTCGGCATCACGGCGAGCACCTTGTCGTCCTTCGTACAGACGGCGGTGCGGGCGTAGACGACCTCCTGGCGGAGCGTGGCGCCGCTCGGGCCGTCCATGGCCAGGAGCGTCTCCTGGAGCTTCTGCTGGATGTTGGTCGTGCGCGCGGTGGTGAGCGCGAGCGTGCCGCCGGCGAGGTCGAGGGCCAGCTCCTCCCCGAAGGCGCAGGTCACGCGCTGCACGTTCGCCTGCACGAAGGCCTGCACCGGCTGATCGCGGCACACCGAGCGCAGCGCATGCAGGATGTTCCCGCAGTAGCCTGCGATGGAGAGCTCCATGAAGGTCGCGTCGTCGATGGTCGCGAAATCCACGGAGACCTCCGGCGTGGCGCCGCACGCCTCGGCGACGCGCTCGAGGTCACCGGCGAGCTCCTCGTTCGCGCCGGCCTCGGCCGCCGCCCGGTCGAAGTCCTGCACCGCGGCGAGCGTGCCGTCGTTGCGCTGCTGCCAATGCGAGGCGTGAAGCGCGCCGCCGTCGAGCGCCGCCGAGGCCTCTTCGTCCCAGGTCATCGTGAGGCCATCACGGGTCTGCCCGTCGTAGAGCGTCCAGCGCGGCGTGGTGCCCCGCCGGTCCGCCTCGCGGTGGACGGGAAAGTAGCCGCGGCCATCCCAGCGCGTCTCGTAGGTGGTGCGGTCGCCGTTCACGTTGACCGTGGCGAGGAAGGCAAACCCCGCGCGCTCCGAGCGCACGCCCTCGATGCGCAGGTACGCTTCGCTCTCTCCGAACTCGGCGATCTCGACTCGCTCGCCCTCGGGACCGACGAGCACGAGGGTCTTGGTGAAGGTCGGCACCGGCGGCGGTGGCGTCGTCGAGCGCCCGCTCCCGCCCCCGCAGGCCGTGGCGAGCGCCATCATGAGAAGGGTGGCGCCGGAGCGGCGCGCGAAGGAGGTCGCAGTGGTCATGCGCGGCGTCATACGCGCGAGGCTACCCGGTCTTTCCCCGGCGCTTCCATGGCGCCGAAGGCATCGCTCAGTCCCAGCGGTCCGGCGCGTCCAGGTCGTAGGGGCGCTCGAGGCCGACGACGCGCGCGCGCCCACCGCCCCGTGAGATGAGGTGGATGCGGAGCGGCCGCGCGCGCCGGTCCTCGGGGCCGAAGAGCCCCGCCACGTCGACGATGAGATACGCCGGGTCGTCGGTCGTCGCCTCCGGCGCTTCGGGGAGTCCCACGCAGACCCGGTCGGGAAGCACGCGCGTCATGCGCCCGGTGGGTAGCGTGCGAAGCCGCCGGGCGCCGCGCAGCTCCCAGGCGCGGCTCCAGTAGGGCCGGTCCTCGCCGGCGATGAGACCGGCGGTGACGGCCAGGTCCTTCAGGCAGACCTCCGGCCCCTCGGGGCCGTCGCGGAGCGTGGGCCAGGTGAGCGGCGAGAGCCGCGTCAGGTAGCGCTCGAGGATCTTCGTGCGCCGGCCTTGGAGGATGCGCACGAGCTCCTGCGCCGCGAAGCCGTCGTCCATCTGCGCGGACGCGACGAGCGCAGGCACGTCCGTGTCCGGATCGATGAGCGCGACCTGCCGCGCCATCCACGCCTTGTCGCGCTCCGTCGCCCGGAGGTGCGCGGGGTTCGGGTAGCCGGCCTTCCAGTCGTCGGGCTCGAAGGTCTCGATGTCGAAGTAGCCCCACACGGGTCCCGCGGGGCCGAGCTGCGACCGGTAGTAGGCCCGAGGCATGAGCCCGAGCGTCACGAAGTCGCCGGCCACGTGGTAGAGGTTGAAGTACCCGCTCGGCCCGAGGCGTCGGCTGATCCCGTCCCGCGCCCAGAGGCTGCCGAAGGTGTCGCCGAAGTCCACGTAGTTGTGGCGGACGTAGCCGTGGCCTTCGTCGCCTACGGAGATCCACATGTTGAGGGAGTTCTGCTCCCGCGTGTCGAAGTGGTGGGTCCAGGCGGCGATGACGCGGGTGCCGCGGAGATCCCGGCGCTCCTGATGCGGGATGGCGTCGTTGGGGTCGTCCTGACGCCGGCCTTCGTAGCGGAAGGGCCCGATGGGTCGGCCGGGCAGGAAGAGGCTCGTGAGCGCGCGGTAGGAGCCGTCGGCGCGGCTCCCCGCAGCCTCGAGGGATCCGGCGAAGAGCTCCCAGGTGAGCGGCACGTCTTCGCCGTCGATCTCGACCGTTCCCTCGGGGTCGAGCTGGAAGGACTCGAGCGTCACGTTCACCACGCGGTTGCAGGGCGTGGAGAAGCCCGTGGCCCAGTAGATGCGCGAGCTGACCACGTCGCCCGTCGAGGAGCGCTCCGGTTGGCGGTCCCGGTCGAACTTCATGAGGTATTTGCGGCCGCCCGTGTCTTCCACGAAGAAGCCTGGCGTCGCGCCGTTGGGCTTCACGTCGACGACGATGAAGGGCGGCTGGAGCGGTGGCGCGTCGTAGCAGGGGCCGCGGACGATCTCGTCCGTCGTCAGGTCGCGCACCGAAAGCCGCGGCGTGTACCAGGCCGACGCCGGCGCCTCGTCGAAGGCGTTCACGCCGAGGGCCTCTTCGGCGATGTCCGCGCGGAAGGCCTGGGAGAGGGGCCGGAAGGCCATCTGGTCGGCGCCGTCCCAGAGCAGGCCCGAGTAGTACTCCTCCGGTTGCGGAGAGAAGGGCCGGAAGTCTCCCTCGTCCACCCAGTCCGGGTCCTTGTCCGGGAATCGGCGGATCGCGCTCGCGCAGCCGACGAGGGAAGCGAGGAGCAGTAGCGCCAGAGCGCGCGTGGGATCGAAGCGAAGCATCAGAAGAACCGCGTGCCGCCCACGAAGAAGCGGAAGCCCTGGAGGTCGAGGCCGTCTTCGAAGGTCGAGGTGCCCAGGCCGAAGAGAATCTTGAAGGCGACCTTGTCGTACTCCTCGAACTGGATCCCCATGTCGAAGTTCATCCGGAGGTTGTCGAGGGCGAAGTCGTTGAATCGGCTGTCGAAGGCATTGCCCACGGCGACCTTCAGGTTGCCGCGCAGCAGCACCCAGATGGGCCAGGTGTACTCGAGGCTGAGAGAAGCCAGGCTCTCGCCGACGAGGAAGCGCGGGCGGAATCCCGGAAGCGGACCCGTGCCGCCGAGGTCCGGAAGGAGCGTGAAGGGGATCTCGCCGTTCAGCGCTTCGGCCACGTGGGCGCTGAAGCTCAAGGCCAGCACGTGGTCGATGCCGGACACGTCCACATAGCCGGTGACGGCGCCGCCCCACTCCAGCCAGAGCTGCTCCGCCGCGCCGCCGCGTAGCGAGTAGTTGAGGGCGAGGAGGCCGTCGATGCGTACGTCGACGCGCCCACGCGCCGTGGGGCCCCAGAGCTCCGGGTCCGGGAGCTCCTCGATGGCCTGCCGCGGCTCGTGCGAGTCGATGGTGAAGCGGACCTCCGTGGAGTGGATCGCGTAGCCACGCGGGGCGTCGGGGTCGTCGGGGTCCGGGAACGCCGCCGGCAGATTCAGCTGTGGGCCGTCGGGGTCGTTCGCCAGCTCCGCCTGGCGTTCGCGGATGGAGGGCCCGAGGCCGCGCCGCCCGCCGATGGCCTCGGCATCGCCGTAGGCCGCCTGGTCGAGGCGCGTGCTTACGGAGAACGAGCTGTCGCGCCAGCCCTGGAGCGCGAAGGTGACGTGCCCCACGTTCTGCTTGATGGCGAAGCGCGACTCGAAGATCTCGTCGGCCTCGCTCCCGATGCCGAAGAAGAACTGGTCGGCGCGGTTCAGGAACTGGTAGCCGACCGAGAGGGACCACCCGTCGCCGCCGTAGGTGTCGTTGAAGGTGAAGGCGTGAAAGGGCGGGTCGAAGCCAGCGGTCGTGTAGGAGATGCCGATCTTGTTGCCGTCGATGCCGAGCGCGTCCTGGTAGCGGAAGATGCCGCCCATGTTGGCGCGGAGGCCGAAGTCGAAGTTGAAGGTGGGAACGAGGAGGAGCTCGTCGTTCGGGCCAAAATGGAGCGCGTTGTTGGCCTTCGTGATGAGGTCCTCGCGCTCGATGGCGGTCACCGCGTGCGTGAGCGGTCGCCGCAGCACGTACTCGGCCACGAAGTAGGCGGGGGCCAGGAGAATCCGGAGCGGCCACATCGCGTGGTAGACGCGCCGCGTCGGGCCGCCCCGGCCGTCGAGGTCCGGGATGGGGCGTCGGTCCTCGACGCCGACGGGCTCCGGTCGCTCCCGGAGCGTCTCGTAGGTGACCTCGTCCGTGTCCCCGGCGCGCGCCGTCTCCGCGGCGTCTTCGTCTCCGCGAAGAAGACCGGTCGTGCCACGCGTCTGCTGGGCATGCGCGGGGGAGACCGAGGCACAGACGACGCCGAGGGCCAGGAGCGCGGAGAGGACGAAGCGGGGCGACATGGAGCGGCCGCCATGTTGCCCGAGGCGCCCGCGCGTTTCGCCATAAAAACGACGCCGGAGGTTCCGAGGGACCCGCGAGGGCCGATTCATGCACGCCTCGTCAGGCGCGGCTTCTCACCAAAAAATCGGCCGCTCGGGGCCTCAAGACGGGGACCGATCGTCCGTAACCCCGGTTTGTGTCCGAGCACATTCTCATCGTCGAAGACGACCGCACGCTCCAGAGCGCCCTCAGCCGATACCTGAAAAAGCACGGCTGCGTCGTCGAGACCGTCAGCTCCTGCGCCGAGGCGACCAAGCGCGTGAAGGCCGGTGGCCTCGACCTCGTGCTCTGTGACGTCACGCTGCCCGACGGGCACTGCTTCGCGATCCTCGACGTCGCCTGTGAGCTCGCCGAGCCCCCCGGCGTCGTCGTGATGACCGCTGACGAGCGCATCGACCATCCCATCGCGGCGATGCAGCGCGGCGCCACCGATTTCCTCCTCAAGCCCTTCAGCTTCGAGGCCCTCGACCGCGCCCTGAGCCGCGCCGTGCGCATCGCCGGTCGGCGGCGCGGCGAGGCCACGCCGCCCATCGGTCAGTCGCGGCCGCGTGCGCCCCTCGGGAGCTGGCGTGAGCGCTTTGCACCCGAGATCGTTGGCGAAAGCAAGGCGCTGACGTCGATCTTCCGCGTCATCGAGCGAAGCGCCGACACCGATTGCACCGTGCTCGTCACGGGCGAGAGCGGCACCGGCAAGGAGCTGGTCGCGCGCACGGTCCATCGGGCCTCGACGCGCGCCTCGGGTCCCTTCGTGACGCTCAACTGCGCCGCCATCCCGGAGAACCTCCTCGAGAGCGAGCTCTTCGGTCACGTGCGCGGCGCGTTCACCGGCGCCGCGACGCGCCGCGACGGCGCCTTCGTCGCGGCGGACGGCGGCACGCTCTTCCTCGACGAGATCGGCGAGATGCCGCTCGCCATGCAGGCCAAGCTGCTGCGCGCGCTCCAGGAGCGCGAGGTGACGCCGGTGGGCGACCAGAAGGTACGGAAGGTCGACGTGCGCATCGTCGCGGCGACCAACCGCGACCTCGACGAGGCCGTCACCAAGGGCGAGTTCCGCGAGGACCTGCTCTACCGCCTCGACGTCATTCCCGTGGAGCTTCCTCCGCTGCGTGAGCGGCGAGGCGACGTGGCACTTCTGCTCGAGGCCTTCGTCGCCGAGCTGAACGTCACGCGCAAGCGCGCCATCGACGGCTTCACCGACGAGGCCCTCACGGCCCTGCAG
>ERZ1740059.394-NODE-394-length-23700-cov-7.262719_pt1 | contig 23700 bp, 12 predicted proteins | sample MGYA00581744_ERZ1740059 | MGnify/ENA primary metagenome ERZ1740059 (study PRJEB43018, sample SAMN04849738) | marine metagenome | isolation source: floating plastic debris | place: Pacific Ocean | collected 2008-08-28 | study: EMG produced TPA metagenomics assembly... | reverse complement strand
TACAGGCAAAACTTAGTGGCGCATCGACAGGGCTAACTCCCTGGCGGGTGACAGAACTCGAAGGGACCCCAAGCAACGGTTCTCGCCAACAGCCAACCTCTAAAAGTGATCAATACATTAGTCACTCACGAATCCATCACAATATAACTGAAGCCTAAATGTCAGATGCATCAACCTGAGACTCTTCTACCATAATAAAGAAAATAGTCTCCAAACCATTGTCGAAACGCAACGTATTGACCAAATCATGTTCAATAGAAATGGCAGAGTCGACGATAATCATATCAGGCTGAAGAGAGAGAGCTTTTTCAATGCCATCTTTCCCCGTGGTGGATTGAGTCACCGTATAGCCAGTTGAAAGAAGAACGTCTGTTAATGTTTGAGTAGTAGCAACATCGATATCCACAACAAGAACTTTACGATTGGAAGTTCCTTGGTCTAATAAGGTTTTGATGTCGTTGAGTAACACATCGGTGTCGATGGGTTTACTCAAGTAGCGATCAACACCAAGGCGATACCCCCGTTCCTGGTCTTGGATAATGGAAAGGACAATCGTAGGAATGCCCATGGTGGCAGGGTTGTTTTTGAGGAGGGCGGCCAGGTCAAAACCGTCGATGTTGGGCATCATCACATCCAGAATGATCAGATCGGGTAGGGAGGCTTTGATTTGGTTGAGGGCGTCCATGCCGTCTGTGGCCACATCCACCTGGTAACCGACGGCTTCTAGCTCCTGGCGTAAAAGTTGACGAATGTGGGGTTCATCGTCAACGACTAAAATTGTTTTTTGAGCTTTGTTTTCTGGGGTGACGGCTCGGCCAACATTCTCTTTAAGTCGTGTGACCAGTGCTTGCCAGTTGGTGGAGACAATCTCGGTGGTTTGGGCAACTTCTCCTGTTGGCAGGGTAAAGGAAAATGTACTGCCCTGGTCTAGCTCGCTTTCGACCCAAATACGTCCCCCGTGGTGTTCGATGATTTGTTTGCAGATGGGTAACCCCAGACCGGTGCCCTGGGGTTTGTCGGTCATGATTTCGCCCACTTGGGTAAATTTATCGAATACTTTGTCGAGATCGTTGGGTGAGAGGCCAATGCCAGTATCGATGATGCTGATGATAATGTTAGTCTCCTGGTGCTGGGCACGGCAGGTGATAGAGCCGCTGGGGGTAAATTTGATAGCGTTGGAGATTAGGTTGATGACAACCTGGATCAGGCGGTTGCGATCGCACCTCACCTGGGGTAAATCTGGTTCAATTTCACGGATAACAGGCAATTCCTGGTTTTGTGCCAGCACAGACGTGGCTGAGAGCGCATGGTCGATAATCTCTGAAATAAACGTTGGCTGAATATTCCATTCGATTTTGCCCGCTTCAATTTTAGAAATATCTAGCACATCATTAATTAACGATGTGAGTCGTTCCCCTTCAGATACAATAATGTCTAAGTTCTCACGCACCTGACGGACCGCTCGATCCGTCTTTTTATTATTGGTATCTACGGTGGGTAAAATATTGTCTTCTAACTTCTTTTGGATCAGTTTAGCAAATCCGAGCACTGAGGTTAGGGGGGTGCGTAGCTCATGGGATACCGTGGAAAGAAAGTCCGTTTTCATTTGATCGATCTCTTTCTCGGTGGTGATATCGCGGATCAACACAACAGACCCCTTTGACTGTAGCGATTCCGGGTTAGACACTGTCCCTGCATCTGGGGTAATGGCCGTTATTAGAGCCTGTCCTATCCGTTGTTCCAACAGCTCCACCTCGGTACTGAGATCCACTTCTGGGGAGGTTTGGTTTTGGGTGATTAGCTCCGTAATAGACCGCTCAAACACTGCTTGCATGGGCTGCCCCGTTAGGGAAGGGCTATTGAGCTGAAACATTTTTCTCAGGGCTGGGTTAGAGCGGATAACATACCCTTGACTGTCAATGACCAGTAGCCCATCAGCTAAATTATCAATAATGGCGTTGAGTTCTTGGGCCTGGGTTTCTAAATCTTGCTGGGTCATACTCAGAACATGGGTATAGTTTCCCACCCACCTGATCAGCTGATTTAATGACTTGGCCAAACTACCGATTTCATCCTCGTTGATGATGGCGGCTTGGAGGTTAAAGTTCTCCTCCTGTGTGACCTGTAGGGCGGTTTCTTCTAAGGCCCGCAGCGGTCGACTGATGGTAAGGCTAATAACATAGGCCAGTAGGCTAGCCAGCAACAGCGATAAAATAACGCTGATGGTAACTACCCGAGTCTGTAGCTGTTGAGATGTCCGATTGATTTCTCTGGACTCGGCGATTTCATCTATTTCAATAAAATTGGCGAGTTCAGCTAGCTTTGTTTCAAATTCTTCTAGCTTGAGGGCGGCGGGACGACGATTTAATTCAATAAATTTTTGACGAGCGGCTATTAGTTCCGTAACCTGGAGTTCTTCAATGTTTAACTCTTTTACAAATTGTTCAACGTCCCGTAAGTTATCTTCGATGACCGTGTCATAGTTGTCGATGAGGTCATCAAGTAGTTCAAGTTCTGTTTCTGTTTCTTCAACACCTTCGTCAATATCCTCATCATACTGTCTGATCAGCTCAGCCCAATCTTCTTGAAAATCTCGACCGCTGGCTCGATAAAGGTCGTAGCTGATGAAGAACCGTTCTGGATCTTCAAACCAGGTGATTAGCTGGCGTTCGTAGGCGATAAATCGATTAATCGATTTCTCTAAATTGCTAAGACTCAGGATTTCTTCAACTGCATCTTCATTGCCTTCATAGGCTTCCTGTTCATAGCGCTGTGCGATTTTAATTCCGGTGGCTGTTCCCGCAACAACAATACCGACGACTAACGCATACCCAAGGCCAATTTTTTGAACCACGTTGAGGCGGCCTAACCAGCCGCTTGACCTGAATAAACTATTTTCTTGAGATGCATTAGAGGGGGACAAGGGTGGGATGCTCATGACGACAGTCGATTTATGGGTGAAGCGCTAAGACGGTTGTCGCCTTTTCCAACACGTCATCTGGATCAAAGGGTTTGGTCATGTACAGGTTGGCTCCGACATCATGGCCCTGTTGTTGATCAAATGCCTGCCCCTTAGCCGTCAGCATAATAATGTAAGTATCCTGGGTAGCCACATCTGCTTTAACGGCCTGACAGACTTCAAAGCCGTTCATTTTAGGCATCATTACATCGAGAAATACTAAATCGGGCTTTTCTGTTTGGATCAGGTCTAAGGCTTCTAACCCGTTAGATGCAGTTAGCAATTCTACCCCCTCGTCTTCTAGCTCCTCTAGGGTCTGTTCCATGAGAATCCGGATATGTACTTCATCGTCAACAATCAAAATAGTTTTTGCCATGGACTGGTTTATGGACTGGTTTATGGACTACAAAGGGGGGGAGCGCGCTTAGCTAAACCTGTTGGGAATGGCCTCGACTAGAGCGGAGCCTCCGGGGGCGGTTCTACCATAATGATAAAAATATTTTCTAAACCATTTTCAAACCGTAGGGTATTGACCAGATCATGCTCCATAGAAATGGCTGAATCGACAATTATCATATCGGGTTTTAGGGCCAGGGCTTTCTCAATACCGTCTTTTCCCGTGGTAGATTCGGTCACGGTGTATCCTTTTGACAGTAAAACCTCTGTTAATGTTTTAGTCGTGTTGTTGTCAATGTCGACCACTAACACGTTCCGTTTAGAGGTGCCCTCGTCTAGCAAGGTCTTAATGTCGTTGAGTAAAATCTCCGTATTGATTGGTTTACTCAGGTAGCGATCAACACCGAGGCGATACCCGCGCTCCTGGTCTTGAATGATGGAAAGCACAATGGTGGGGATACCCATGGTGGCGGGATTATTTTTTAGAACGGCGGCTAGATCAAATCCGTTAATGTTGGGCATCATCAAGTCTAGAATGATCAGGTCTGGCAGGGCTAGCTTGATCCGGTTTAGGGCTGCCATGCCGTCTTCGGCCACCTGCACCTGGTAGCCAACGGCTTCTAATTCCTGACGCAGCAGCTGGCGAATATGGGGTTCATCATCCACCACTAAAATTGTTTTCTGGGCGTTATCCGTGGGGGGGACCGTTTGCTCTATGTTTTCCTTGAGCTGCTGCACCAGGGTTTGCAGGTCAAATTTGCCCACCTCGACCTCGGGCAGGATTCTCAAAGGCAGGGTAAAGGTAAAGCAGCTACCCTGGCCGATGTTGCTTTCAGCCCAGATACGTCCCCCGTGATGTTCGACAATTTGTTTACAAATGGGTAGCCCCAAACCGGTTCCTCTGGGTTTGTCGGTCATTACTTTACCCACCTGCTTAAATTTCTCAAACACTTTTTCTAAATCGTCCTTGGAAAGCCCAATGCCGGTGTCGATGATACTGATGGCGACGTCCTTATTTTGACGGCGGACCCGGTAGGTTACAGAACCGCTTTCGGTAAATTTGATGGCGTTGGATACCAGGTTGATGATCACTTGGATGATGCGGTCGCGATCGCACATCACTTCCGAATCTAGCGGTTCAAGATCACGAACAATCTCCAAGCCGTTGTTTTGAGCTAAGACAGACGTTGCTGAGATCGCCCGATCAATAATCTCTGAAATGGCTACCGGCTCAATGTTCCATTCCACTTTACCGGCCTCAATTTTAGAAATATCTAGCACATCGTTAATTAGCGAGGTGAGCCGTTCTCCCTCCGACACAATAATGCCCAAATTTTCACGCACCTGCCGTACAGCCCGCTCTGTTTTTTTCGTTTCAATATTTACAGCGGGTATGACGGTGTCTTCCAACTTTTTCTGAATTAGCTTAGCAAACCCCAGTACTGAGGTCAGCGGCGTTCGCAACTCATGGGATACCGTGGAGATAAAGTCGGTTTTCATCTGATCAACTTCTTTCTCAGCGGAAATATCGCGAATTAAGACAATTGAACCAAAGCTCTCACCCACGTCATCATGACGGCTAGCAACTGCCGTAATTAATGCCTGCCCAATGCCGTCATTGGGCAGCTCCACATCCCTAATCAACAGCTGGTTAGGATTGGCCTGATTTTGGGAAATTAACCGAGACAGGTCGGTATTAAAAATCTCATGGCAGGGTCGACCCACTAAGATTTGACTGTGGAGGTTAAACATGTTGATTAAGATGGGGTTGCTACGGATGATAATCCCAGCTGAATCGATCACCAATAATCCATCCCCAAGATTGTCAATAATGGCATTGAGCTGCTGGGTCCGTTCTTGAACCCGCTGCTCTAGGGTAATATGGCTATCTTCTAAGGCTTGGGTGTGCTCCCCTGTCCAGCTAATCAGCTGGTTTAGGGAACTGGCCAACAGTCCGATTTCATCTTGATTTGTGACATCGGCCCTAATGTCAAAGTTAGAGAATTGGGTAACTTGTTGTGCCACCTGGGTCAGGTGCTGAATGGGACGAATAGCACGGTTGGCAATGTAGGCGGCAAGTGCGCCAATGACAACAACAGCAATACCGGTCCCCAGGGCTAAAATACGCAGCAGATTATACTGGGGGGCAAAGGCAATGGCGGTGTCGGTGGCAATTAATGCGGCTCCGACGGGTTGACCCGGCAGATCGGAGCTGAGGCTAACGTTGGCGTAGGCAACCAGCTGTTTTTTGTCATCCGCCTGAATGTTTTCAAATACGTTGGCCCCAGTTTGTTCTCCTTGAGCTAGTTCCATCAGACCTGGATAGTAGTTATCAATGGACTGGGTCAAATAGTCTTTCCGCGCCCCAGCAAAAATAACACCCTCTGGATTAATGAGATGCCACACACTTTTGTGGGTCTCAAAGATTTCAAATAGCTCATCCATGTAGCTACCTGGCACACGAGCTCTGATGATATAAACGATGCTTCCCGTGGCAGTATCCTTGACCGGAACTGCAAATTCCACACGTAGTTTGCCCGAATTCGGTGAAAGACCGGGACCGTTCATGGTGGATTGCCCCGTTTCTAGCGCTGCTTGAAAATAGTTGCGATCGCCATAGTTGCCAATAAACGGCTTGCCCGTGGTTGATTGGGCAATGGGGTTACCCTCTGGATCAAACAGAATCACACTATCAAAGTACTTGAGGGTACTGGCAAATCCTGTCAGCAACAGCTGCTGTTGAGATGGCGACAGATTATCGCGCAGCGTTTGTTCGCTCAAAAGCGGATTAATCGCTAGGGACTCCACCTCCCGTAGTCGAGTGACCAAAAAGTTATCTAACTTTTCACCAATGATGTCCGTGCGCTGCACCTGTTCTTGAACAATCTGTCGGCCAATGGAGCGACTGGCAAAAAAGTAGGCTGTGCTTCCAATCAACAGAACGGGGAGGGTACCCAGGGCAATGGCTAATGCCGTGACTTTATGCTGTAGCCGCTGTTGTGTATCGGGGGGGGCAACATACCACTCTTCTGGCGCTCCTGGCTACTTGTATTACTTTAACCCATTCTCCATATCTGTTATCTGAATAAAAATTTGGCGGGGCCGTTTCTAAAACTGATTGACCATTAGCGGACCGTCACTGTTCTTTTTTCAAGCTTGAACTATTGGGGTTGGGCATTTTCTTGACCTTGTTGAATCGGAATTTCGATCACAAATGCGGCCCCATACCCCAGCTCAGACTGGCACTGTAATTTACCCCCGTGGCGTTCGGTAATAATTTGGTTGCTGGTTGAGAGACCCAGTCCTGTGCCTTTACCCACGTCCTTAGTGGTAAAAAAGGGTTCAAATAATTTGGATTGAATGTTGGTAGATATGCCGGGGCCGTTATCCGTAATGCAAATTTGGATGCGGTTAGGGGCCGTGCGACGAGTATCAATTGTGATCGTTGGTGAGGGAATAAATGATGATGTTTCTAATACATCTATGGCATTGACTAACAGATTCATAAATACCTGATTGAGCTGCCCAGGATAGCAATCGACCGAGGGTAGCTGATCGTAATTTTTAACAATTTCAATACCGGGAAAATGATTGCGAGGCTTGAGACGATGACGCAAAATTAGCAATGTGCTGTCGATACCTTCGTGAATATCGGCGGATTTAAACTCAGCTTGATCGAGTCGAGAAAAGTTTTTTAGAGACAGCACAATATCGTAAATCCGTTCGGTGCCCACCATCATGCTGTTGAGTGCCTTGGGTAGGTCTTCGAGCACAAAGGGGAGTTCAATGTCATCTACGGCCTGTTTTAAGGCCACCGATGGGGAGATACAGTCGGCCTGATAAAGCTCGATCAGGGTCATCAGATCTTGGGTGTAGTCCTGCACATGCTGCAGATTTCCGTGGATAAATGTGACCGGATTGTTGATTTCATGGGCCACACCCGCCACCATTTGGCCAATGCCAGACATTTTTTCACTCTGGATTAGCTGCAATTGGGTCTGCTGCAGCGTGTCTATTGTGGTTGCTAGCTGCTGGGCCTTATCTTCGGCGAGCTGGGCGGCTTGACGGCTCTGATCGTACAGATCGGCCTGGTCGAGGGCAATGGCCAGCTGATTGGTGACGGCCTGCAGTAGGGATACTTCGCTATCGCTCCAGGCCCTGGGGTCTTGGCTGGTGCCACAGCAAATGGCCCCCAGTTTCCCTGAACGGGTCTGAATTGGGATCGCAAGCAGGGCGGCGAACCCATGGGTCTGTAGAAATCGGCGGGTCACACCATCCCTGAGGGTTTGAATATCGTTGAGCTGTACCAGGGATTGTTGGCTAAACCAGTGGACCAACCCCCCGATGGTTTTGGGTGCATAGGTGCCCACGAGGGCTGGCAGATGGCTGTGTTTTGACTCGGTGACGATGTCTAAACTGCTCAGACCCTCTGGCGGTATCTCCTCTGACTTGGCCCTAGTTTGAATCCAGAGAAAACAGCACCGGTCGACCGTTAAGGCTCGATAAATTTCGCTGACGGCGGTGGTGAGAATGGTTTCTAATTCTAGGGATTCTCGAATCTGGCTAGAGAGGCGATATATGAGATCGTTTTGGCGGCTTTCCTTGAGCTGGCGCTCATGGAGCAGCGCATTGATCACACCCGCTGCCTGAAATGCCATTGTGGTCAGGAGCTTTAGGTCTTCGGCATTGTAGGGGGTGTTGGAGGAACGGCTAAGTGCGATCGCACCGACAATAGATTCCTTCCGTTTTAATGGCACACAGATAACGGCGGCGCGTTGTCCTCCCTTATGGCGCGGATCTGAGCAGATAGCATTGATAATTTCACCGCGTCCGCTTTGAACGATGGTGCCAATAATGTCCTCATCCAGGGAAATAGACGCCTGAAACGGTCCGCCCTCACCAAAGCTGGCAACATGTTCCAGCTTACTGGTGGTTTCTTTCAATAGTAATAGGACACCATGGCTTGAATTTAGCAGCTGTCGCGCTTCAGCTAAAACCAGGGAAGCCACCTCCTGGATATCGGGACTATCAATGATTTTTTCTGACAGATTAAAGAGAAGGGAAATTTCCTTATACTTACTGAGCAGTTCCTGGGCCAAATTACGCTTCTCAAATTCTCGATAGGCCAACTGAGAAATCAAGTTAGCGATGACCTCGGCTTTTTCATCTCCCTTGACCCATCCCAAAACGTCTTCATTCAGTGTGATCGCATAGCGATGGGGATGATCATCTGCTCGAGTGCCCAATATCAGCTGTCCCATAGCCGTTTCAATACAGGCCGTGGGAGCTGTAGCATTGACAACATCCTGAATCAGGGAATGTTCTTTTCTTAGAACCAATTTCTTTAAGTCAACACTCACCATCAGGGACACATTTCTGAATTACTGGCCGTTCGCATCCAGTTCTAGATTTCTAGAAACTACGTTTAGTTCCATAACTGAGCCATGGCCACAGGATCTAAACCTTCTCATGGTTCCCGCCACATCTACTGTCAGTAGCATGCGCTCAATATCTGCTAAGAACCACCGTTTTTTGTAAAAATTAATCACCTCCAGAGAGAAAAAGTTTTGTATTGAACGTACAGCTATTTTCGGGATGAATGGTTAATAATCCGGATCTAGGAGGTGCTTGTAACTAAGAATACTGATAGGACCCATGGCAATCTCAGTATTGGCTTCTAGATAAGCGGGGCAATTTAATCATGGGTGGTGCAATCGACGGGTGCAATAAAAGATAGATAAGGCTAAATAAACCGTTTAATGGCGTAATATTCGAATCCCCAAATCCTAAATCTAAGCAACTCCATTAGATTAGATTGATCAGATACGGCTGGAGAAATGAAGAACTCTAAGAAATAAAATAATCAGCTCTAAGACTATTAGTCTATTGCTTAATCAGCTCTCAGATAGTGATGGATTTAATGGATGATTTCATTGTTATTAAAAATATGAACAACAGCAGATTTTTTGACGTCTGCGTTCTCATTTTTACTGAGGTTTTTCGTTCCAAATCTGGCGATCAATTTTCCATTCTCCTTGTTCTTTTTTCATGAGCCATAGCCCTCGAAATTTTATCTTGATCGCGGGGCTACCATCATGGGGATGGACGGTGACCATAGCAATGCCGACAACATAGCCAAAGTCTCCCATAATTTGAATCTCTTCTGCTGTCAGGGTGGGGTCAAGGTCTTTGTCAGCAATCTGTTGGGCAAAGCCTGCTGCGATATCGGCTTTGCCATAGCGATCTGGAACATTGGGAGGCATCTGTAGCGCCGCCTCGGTAAACATGGCGGCATACGCGTCGGGGTTTTTAGCCCGCGCTCTTTGGGGATAGGTTTCTTCGAAGATTTTTTGAATGTGGCTGCGATCGTTATCTGACATGGTCAGCCCTGGATGGTGTTTTTGGGGTGAATTTAGCTTTTGCTAACTGTATTGCACCAATGATAGGTCATGTAACCCTACCTGCCCCAGTGCCGTCCCTCACCTAGCCCTATAGCCAAGCCGTACCAGCTGTTCTCCCGCAATCTCATCACACATGGCAATTTCAGCTTCGGACAGATGCTCTTTCCAATCACCCACTGAGCCTGACCTGACATATTGTCCATCGCCTTTTTTCGCTACCCGTTTAATATCTGCCGCCGCGACAATTGCGCCCACCTGGGCTTCATCCCAACCCAAGTTTGCAAACTCAAACATCTGCTGCAAACTTCTTTCCGGATCGGCCTTAAGGGCTTCGTACCGCACCGCATGTACTCGTGACTGGAGGCTGGGTCGTTCCCTAATGATCTCGCCCCATTCCACACATTGCTTCCACTGACGAATTGCGCCAGCTGTCCCTATCTGTGCCCATCGTTCTCGCTTTGCCAGCGCATTGTAAGACACACACACATCTCGTCCATCCCGCAGCACCTCAATAATGCGAGCTTCTGGAAACCGGCACAAAATTTGCTCGGCATAGCGAATGTGCATCGGTGTCTTTTCTAAAACCGTTTGACCCGGTTTACCGTACCGTTTAAAGAAACGGTCAAACATCGCTGCAATCAATTCTTCTGCTTGGACCAACCCACGGTTAGTTTCTAGGACCTCAGCCCGAATTGCGCTGATTAGTAAGCTTAGCTCCTGATAGCTGACTAATCCATGCAGACCATGGCTATCGGGTCGATTTAAGATCTGATAGTCCCGTAAGATCCCTGGCCAAATGGTTGCAGGTTTAAAGCCAAACAGCAGGGGTTTTAAGCCATAGCGTCGCAAAATTCCTTTCCATGCTCGCAGTCGTTGCTGCCAGTCCCACCTTGGCAGCTCTACAAATGGCTCATACACCAGTCGATAAACATGGGTTTCCCTCGGTACCACCAAAACGTCTGGATGTTGAGCCAGCAGTGACGTTACCCACGAGGTTCCTGAGCGTGGGCAGCCGACAACAAATAGCTTGGGGCAGGGGGACAGTTGACCCATATCAATATGATTACCGATCGCTTGTGTACGCATATCACAATCAATAACAATAAGGTTAGTAAACGGCCTCCCTGGTCTCAAATTTTTCTCGGTGATGGAGAGAAATGTCCGTCTACCTTAGGGCGACGGGGTTGGAGGATGAGGGGTTCGTAATCGATGGCCGATACCGATTTCTGTATATACGTCAGTATTCAGTGCCGGGGCAGACGCGACCGGATAGATCAACTGGCTAAACTGAGCCGTACATTGGGCCAGCGTTCGGGTCTGATAGTGGGCCTGGGCATTATCCGCAATCGCTTGTAATGACGAGGGTTGAGCAAATTGGTGTAAGGATGACGTCACCACATAATGATGATTGGCCACAATGCCATCCTGCGTCCTTAACCCATGGCCGTTACAAATGGGGAGCAGTCCGTGGGAGCAGTAGGCGGCGTATACGGTAGATTTGGCTAAATTCTGGGGAAACCGTCGATAATCAAAGATCCCAGCCAGGGACTCGGCCATCAGCTGGCTGATCTCAGATGCTGATAAAAAGCCTGTTTTTACCACCTTTACATCCAGTCCCTGGCTGTCCCATTCAATTGGACGTCCCACATCGTAGAGGGTATCAATCTTGAGTAATTGGCAAACCCGGTTTATGGTCCGGGTGTTGTGGCGATAGACGCGGGTGCGATCGCTACTGCCAAATACAATTAATGAACGCTTCCGTTCAGATAGGGTTGGCACTTGCCCCACTTCCCCAATGGTGGAAAAGTTTGGCACGCAGTGGACGGGGGACTCGGTCCACCCGGCAAGGGTTTGCTGAAATGCAGCATTATTAGTCACCACCACATCGGCCACCTGGGCCAACCCACGAGACACCCGCCGTTGGACAACGTTAGGACAGCGAATTTGCTTATAGCGCAGTGTGGGTAGCTCATGGAACATCACCACAATCCGTAATCCTCTCTGTTTTAGGCTTTTTAGGGCATCGACCAGCCACATCGGCGTATCTAGTTTGCCCAGCAGGTACGGGTAATTACTGTATTGAAGAAAAATAGTTGATATATTTTCAGGCACTTGGTCCACTAGCCCTTGTGCCGTATGGTGATTGAGCCGATGGACGGCAAACTGATCTAGCATCGGCTGCAGTCGCGGGTTGGGTCTAAATACCAAGAAGTCTGAAAGAATCTGACTGTGGTCATGCAGCTGGTGGGCTAGTTGCAGGGCATAGTCACCGACACCATCCACGTCGGGAAAGAGTCGAGGCACTATTTGTAGAATTCGAGTGGGTTGAGCGGTCATGTCTGTATAAGTGCTTAATAAGTGCGTGTACGCAAGCTGGGGCCTAGTGAGGCGTTAGGTAGCCATCACCTCAGCCCCGCAAGGTATTTTTTAACTTGCTCCACCAGCAGCGGTGTTGAACGCTGATTAAACAAGTTGCCAAAGAAGCCAGGAATCGTTGTGAGCTCCACGCCGTCCTTGGCCACTACCTGCCACCCCAGCTCTCGGCCAAAGTACCAATCCAAAATTTGAATATTTGCACGGAACAGTTTTACTGACCCTGAATAGGGCTGGGGGACGTAGTGTTCTGCCGCTAACTCGTTGGCTTTTTGCGCCCGAGCATAGCGATATTCGTAGGGAACTTTGGGATGATTTGGTTGAGGGGGAGCGACAGTGGGAGAATCAGAACTAGAGACTTCCCCAGCCACCAAATTCTCGGGAGAACCCCCATTAGGACTGGTTGGACTGGCGTTGTTATCGCGAGCTAGGGGGCGGCTAGCAGGTACAACCTTTTGCAAAATCTTCTTGGGTAGCGCCGCTAGGTTCTCCCATCCTCCGTGGTAATAGTAGTTTTTTCGTACCCAGAACGCCCCTAGCTGCAAACGGCTCTGGAGCTTTACCAGCACTGTCTCAGGGAGTTCTCCCGGACGATATGCATCGATTAGAACAACACTTTCCACTGCTTCCCCATCGGCCTGGAGCTGTTGCGCAATCTCAAAGGCCACCGCTCCCCCTAAACAATGGCCTCCGACTAAATAGGGTCCTTTAGGCTGCACCATGCGCATTTCCTTAACGCAGTCTGTTGCCAGTGCTTCTACCGTGGTGTGGGTGACCTCACTGCCGTCTAGATCGGGTCGCTGTAACGCATAAAACGGTCGCTCGGTGCCCAATAGCTGGGAGAATCTGGCCCAGGTGAGGGCATCTGCCGAACCGCCGTGGAAAAAGAACGGTAGCCGGGAACCGTTGGTCTGAATCGGCACCAGGCTCGACCATTGCGACACGGGCTGGTCCTGGCTGAGTAAGGCCGCGAACTGCCGTACATTGGGGGCCTGGAACAATGTTGCCAGGGGTAGGCCACAGTCTAGCTGTTGCTGCATTTGGTTAAACAACTGCACCGCCAGGAGCGAATCACCCCCAACATTGAAAAAGTTGTCGTCTATGCTCAGGGGACTGACTCCTAAAACAGATTCCCAGATTTGAGTTAGCTTTAGTTCCAGGGAATTGCTCGGTGCAAAGAAATTGCCCTCTAGCTGGTCTCGGCTGAGGATAAGCTCAGGAGTTGAGGCTGTCTCTGTGGATCGCGTTAGAGGCTGTGATGGCAAAATCTGAGCAACGGAGCGGTCAGGATTGTCTGTAATGGCTGCTAATATTGTCTGAAATTGCTCTAATAGCGGTGCTAATGCCTGGGAGCCGTCTGAACGCAGCATTACCGTGAGCCGCTGCCCGGGTTTAATAATGACCGTTAGACCGTAGGTGCTCACTAGCCCAGACTGCAGATTCTCTACCTGAAAACTGCGCTCTGTTGCTGGCTGGATTGGATAGTTTTCAATGACGAGCAGACTGTCAAATAAGCGCCCCGATACCTGACTCCAGCTCTGAATTTGGTCTGGTGAGGCATAGCCATAGCGACTGGCTTGGGTCTGCTGGGTTTGCAGACTCTGGAGCCACTCAAGTACCGTTTGCTTTGGGGCCACCTGTACCCGTATGGGCAGGACGTTAATCAGCAGCCCAACGATGGCGTCTACCCCGGTCAAATCACCCTGACGGCCTGAAACGGTTGCCCCAAATAGGACATCTGGGTTACCGCTGTAGCTGTGTAGAAGCAGGGCCCAGATGCCTTGCATGAGGGTGTTGAGGGTGAGGCGGTGCGATCGCAACATTCCCTGCATCTTGGCGGTCACCTCGGCAGAAAACGTAACGGCCGGAGCCGAAGTATCTGAAACTTTGCCAGTCGCTGGCCCAATGGGCAACCGCGTTGGCTCCACAAACCCCTTTAAAGCCCCTTGCCAAAACTCAGCGGCGGCGGCGTTATCTTGCTGCTTTAGCCAGCGAATATAGCTTTGATAGGTGGGGCCAGATGCTACGGTCGAGGGGGTTCCTTGCCTTAAATGCCCATAGCAATCAAATACCTGATTAAACACCAACGCTCCAGACCAGCCATCCAGCATTAAATGGTGGCAGCTCCAGATCAGCTCATAAGCCGTCTCATCCAGGCGAATTAGGGCTAGACGAGAGATGGGGGCCTGGGTCAGCTCAAACCCAATCTCTCGATCCTTGACCAAAAAGTCTTCCAGGGCTGTGTCTTGGTCCTCTCGACCGCGCCAATCTAAATGAGTCCAGGGGATGGTCGCTTTTCGGGCCACCACCTGCAAGGGTTGTTTTACCCCTTGCCAATGCACGGAGGTGCGCAATACGGCCTGTTGACCCACAACCGCGTCCCAAGCCTGCTCCAGTAACGTTGAGTCCACCTCACCCCGCAGCGTACAGCGCATGTGGATCAGACCGTCTTTGGCAGAGGTTTGCAAACTGTGCCAGAGAAATGCCTGCTGCAATGGGGCCAGGGCATAGATGGTTTCGATATTTTTCTTATCCATGGTTAAGCCTCCTCCGTCAGTTGACTGGTCGGTTGACCGGTGAGCTGCCCGATAAAATCATCTAGCTCGGTTTGATTAAAATCAGCATCGGGAAAATCAGATGGGGTAAAGCCACCGCTGGTATCGGTACAGTGGGCAATGAGAGATTTCAACTGGCTGAGGTATTGATGGGCCAAAGACTGTAGGGTGTCGCTGCGGTGAATCTGTGGGTCGTAGCGCCAGGTGATCTGTAGCTGTCCATCGGCAACCCAGGCGTTGAGCTCCAACAGGTAGCTCCGTTGGTTACGGGGATCTCTCAGCGTACCCACATCGATGGTTTGGAGTACTTGCAGACCGCTAGGGACCTGCTGCCCCAAATAGTTAAACAACATCTCCGATGGCGGGGCCTGGGCCAGCCGCTGTTGGGTGGTGCCATCGCCCAAATAGCGCAAAATGCCGTGGCCAATGCCTCGATCGGGCACCTGACGCAGCTGCTCTTTGACCGATTTTAGGGTTTCTACAGCGTCACTCACATGACCGTGCAGGCTTACCGGGTAGGTGGTGGTAAACCAACCCACCGTTCGCGACACATCGATGTCCGGCGTGATCGGCTCTCGACCGTGGGCTTCTATTTCTATACGAACACGGCCCGTCTCTGCCCCTACCCAATGCAGTAATGTCAGGGTCAGGGCCGTGAGCAAGGTGTCGTTAATCTGGGTGTTGTAACTGGCTGGAACCGTTTGCAACAGTGCTTGGGTGTCTGGTTGACTCAGGGCCACGGTGACTGTTTGGGCGGTGCCTTCTGTGGAGGGTGGCCCATCTAAAAAGTCACGGGGTAATTGAATCACCGATTGTTCCGTCTGGGTAAACCAATAGGGGGCTTCAGGTTGTCGGGCGGCGACCTGGGTGGTGAGGGTTTCAGCCCAAGTTTTAAATGATGTTGTTTTAGCGGGGAGCTGGGCCACACCACCCAACAGCGTTGATAGGTCGTCGAGAAGAATTTGCCAGGAGACGGCGTCTACCGCTAAATGGTGCAGGCTTAGCAACAGCCAGTCTGGAGCTGCTCCACGGCTGAAAAGGGCCGTTCGCAGCAGCCCGCCCCCGGCGAGAGTTAGATCGTTGTGCAGGTGAGTGCCCTGGTGGGCGACGGCTTTGAGCTGGTCAGATTCGTCCAGGTGTGTGAGGTCTATGGAGTTAAGCGCGGGTGGGTCGCTGATGTCGGCTATGTGCTGACGGTCGTTGAAGCGCAGTCTGAGGGCATCGTGATGGGTCCAGAGGGTTGCGATCGCACCCTCCACCTGATCCTCGCTGACCCCCTCAGGCAGCTCCACCAGCATCGCCTGATGCCAGTGCTGCGGTGCCGCTAAATCCTGTTCAAAGAACCACGTTTGGATGGGCGTCAGCGGCACTTCTCCCGTCACCACCTCCTGGGTAGCCACCACCTCGGGGGCCACATTGACCACAGCGGCCAATTCCGCCACCGTCGGCTGCTCAAATAGCTGGTTGGGGGCTAGTCGTAACCCCGCCTCCCGAGCCCGAGATACAATCTGAATACTGAGGATTGAGTCTCCCCCCAGCTCAAAAAAGTTGTCATCAATGCCCACAGCCCCTAACCCCAGCACATCTTTCCAAATCTGGACTAAAATCTCTTCTGTCGACGTCCGGGGGGCGGTCGCATTGGCTGTCGTGACCACCGGCTGGGGTTCAGGCAGGGCGTTGGTATCAACCTTGCCATTGGCCGTGCGCGGCATCTGCACCAGGGGCACAATCGCCGTGGGCACCATGTAGTTGGGTAGCTTAGCCTTTAGGTCATCCCGTAGGACAACCGTATCGACCTCAGCCGAACGCCCCACCACATAGGCCACCAGCCGCTGGGAAGAACGCTCCGATACCCCCAGCTGATCTAACTGCTGGGCGAGGGACGCTCGCTGACTGGGCGAGAGCGCCGCCACCCGTTGATGTAGTTCCTGCTTTATGGTCATGGCTCAGTGGTGTCTGCTGGTCTAGTGGTCGGGGTTAGGGGCTATCAAGGGAAAACAATTCACAGCCATCATGGTGGACCGACCTCCATCAGAGGCCTTTGCTGTAGCTGTTCCCTCAATAAATCTTCAACAAATTCAACAGCGCGGTTTTCCTGCCCATACGTCAAAAAACACTCGCGCATACGCTCCACACTTGACCGATAGGCTTTATCCGTTAGCAACGTCTGAATATGTCTGCCCACTCGCGATGCATCGTTTTGTTGTGCATTTCCCACAATCCCTAGCCCGTGGTACGCTACCCGCGCCGCATTGCCATTTTGGTCTGCGCAGTCCAGGGAGTACACCAACATCGGCACACCGCAGCTAATACACTCGTTAATACTGTTAATGCCGCTGTTGATAATGGCACAGTCAGCCTGCTTAAGTACCTCCAGCTGAGGGGCCCAGCCAAATGCATAAACATTAGCCGGGACATTGCCCAATTCATCTGGCTTCAGGCTGCCCCCCAGTCCCAGGACCCAATCCCACTGGGGAGAACAGGATGCCGCTTCGATAATCTGTTGCAGAAACTGGTTATCTGCCTTGGCCAAACTGCTCAAACCACAGTAAATCAGAGGGCGTTTGCTAAGGTGACGGTGCTCAAAAATCTGCTTTAAAGATGAATTTGTTATTGCAGACGTCTGGGGATGTTCAAACACCATCGGCCCCATATAGCGCATAGACGGGTGGGGCTGGTGGGGAAAGTCTAGCTCTAACGCGTTCAGACAAAGAATCGGTAACGTCTCGTCAGGGTAGGGCACCAGCCACTGCCTAAACCCAAAGCGCAGCCGCAGTGGGAGACCAATCTGTTGGGCATAGCGGCCCAGCACGGATATCCAATCTAGACCCACCCGGCGCCACCGTTCCTGTTGAAACTCTTTCCATTTGGTTAGGCCATAGCGGAGCCAGCTCCATTCAATTCCCAGTCGAGAACCTGGCCAGCCTTGCCCTGGAATAGTTTTGGTGTGAATCGGGGGCAGGTTGGGTCGCTTCCAAACTGATAAAAATGGGCATAGCAGTGCCACTGGCAGCTGTTCTATGACGGCTGCCATAATGTGGGGATGCATTTCAATATCTAGGAGCAACAGATCGGGAGCCAGCCCCTGGATAGTCTCTATAAAGTGCTGCATCCCCAGGGCATTGACCGCTCGCTGTTGTCGCTGTTGTTGTAAACGAAATTTAGCCCATCGCCCCATGGGTGGCTCACCCAGCTGCATCACCCAGCGGTCGAGCTGCACATAGGGAATTCCCTGGGCTGCGACCGGTTTACTCAGATCGGCAGGGCTGGCATAGGTAACCCGATGGCCCGCCTGGTGCAGCTGCTGGACTAGGGCCAAGCTGGCGTTGAGAATTCCCGTCAGTCCTCCGGTGATGCAGACAATGTGGGCCATGTTATCCCCCTCCCTCGGCGGCGGCCAATAGAGCCTCTGCCTGTTCTGGTGCTAGGGTTGCCAGTCTTTCTACCAGGGTCTCTAGGCCGTTGGTTGTGGACCGAGCGACAACGACGGCTTCTTGGATGGCGGGTTGCGATCGCAACACATCCTCAATCTCCCCCAGCTCAATCCGATAACCCCGAATCTTCACCTGGCGGTCACAGCGCCCCAGCCATTCCAAGGTGCCATTGGCCCGATATCGAGCCAGGTCACCGGTTTTGTAAAGCGGAGTTGCCGACTGCCCGCCGACAATAAACGCTGCCGCCGTCCGCTCCGGCTGATTTAGATAGCCCTGGGTTACCCCGTCACCCCCGACATAAAGTTCACCGATTGCCCCGGTGGGAACGGGCTGTAATGCCTCATTTAACAGATAAATTTGAGTGTTGGGGATGGCCTTACCAATGGCGATCGGTCCAGGGGGTAGCTCTGCTGGAATCCGGTAGGCCGTACACCATACGGTAGCCTCGGTTGGCCCATATTCGTTATACAAATCTGTGGCGGGCAGTTTGCCATAGTGACGCTGCACCAGCGTTCGCGGGCAGGCTTCACCGGCCACCACCACCGTTCGCAGCTTAGCCAGCTGTCGCGGATCGGCAGTATCTAGCAGCAACGCATACAGCGTGGGCACACACAGCGTATGGGTGATTTGCCGCTGTGCCATCAGGGTGGCCAGCTGCTGCAAATCTTGTTCAATTCGCTCCGGCGGCAGCACCAGCGTCCCCCCCTGGCAGAGCGTCCAAAAAATACCCGCCACCGAGCTATCAAACGCAATGGAAGAGAGCAATAAAAACCGTCCAACGGGCTCTGGGTAAACGTGGGATCGCGCCGTCGTGGAATGCACCACATTACGATGGCTAACCATTACCCCTTTGGGTCGTCCCGTAGAGCCAGAGGTATAGATAATGTAGGCCAAATCATCCCCGCTAGGCTCCTGGGTTGGTCGGCTATGGGGTCTGCTGGTCTCGCCCGCTCCAATCTGGGATGCGTCAACGGTCGTCCCGTCCAAACAAACAACTGGGACTTCCGTATCCGGCAGATCTATCCCTGGTTGGGTCAGCAACAACCGGGGGCTTGTATCCTGCAAACAGTAGTTCAATCGTTCAGCTGGATACGACGGATCCAGGGGCACGTAGGCCGCGCCAGACTTTAACACGGCCAGAATGCCAACAATTCTGGCTAAGGACGGATGCAGACACAGGGCAACCCGCTCACCAGGTCCCACCCCCTGGATCCATAACCAGCTAGCCAACTCATCGGCCTGTAAATTTAGCTCACCATAGGTCAGGGTTTGACCTGCAAAAACCACAGCGGGGTGATCGGGTGTGCGCTCCACCTGAGCCTCAATCAGCTGATGAATGGTGAGATTTTGGGGATAGGCACCGGTCTTCCTGGCAGTCTCTCTGACGGTCTGCTGTTCGGCAGCGGTGAGGCGCGGTATCTGGGCCAGGGGTGCCTGGGGTTGGTCAATAAACGCCGTCAGCAGCAGCTCCAGATGTTCGTGCAGGCGAGCGATGGCCCCCGCCTCAAATCGGCCCGAGTCGAATAGTAACAACAGATCTAATGATTCACCCGGCACCACTAGCAGGGCCAGGGGATAGTTGCTTTGCTCCAAGTAGCGAATGTCTTGAATGTCAAAGCCCAGGTCCAGACTGGCCGCCGTTGGATAATTTTCAAAGACAACAATGCTGTCAAACAATGAGCTGCCCACGGGCATCGGGCTCCATCGCTGAATGTCGCTTAGGGGCGTGGTCTCGTACTGCCGTAGGTTTAAAAGCTGCTGCTGTCGTGCCTGGAGCCAGGAGAGCAACGATTGTTCGGGTTCAACGGTCACCCGCACCGGCAGCGTATTGATAAAAAGACCCACCATGGTTTCCACCCCGCTGAGGGTTGTGGGCCGGCCTGAAACCACGGATCCATAGGTAACCTCTGTTTGCTGGCTGTAGTGGCTAAGCAACAGGGCCCAGGCTCCCTGGATTAGGGTGTTGAGGGTTAGCCGATGCTGACGGGCAAAGGTTTGCAAAGACGCATATAGCCCCGGTGCTAAGGATCGGTTCTGCTGGTGATAGGGCTGGGGGGAGATGGGGCTGGTGGTGCAGGCAGCGGGCAGCGGGGTGGTGTGCGTGAGCCCCTGGAGCTGGGAGCGCCAAAATGTTTCGGTTTTGGCAGTATCCTGACTTTTTAACCAGGCAATATAGTCGCGATAGGGCCGTAGGGGGGGGAGCGCTGGTGCTGTCTGACGACAGTTGGCCTGATAACAGGTGAGGACTTCCTGCCAGATAATGGGAATGGACCAGCCGTCGGCCAGGACGTGGTGAAAACTCCAGATAAATTGGTGGGTGTTGTCCTGTAGCTGGACAAGTCTAAAGCGAGAGATGGGGGCCTGGAGCAGGTCGAACCCCTGGATGCGATCGCACCTCAAAAACTCAGTCAGTTTCTCCTCTTGCTCAACCGGAGAATAGTCTCGCCAATCCTCCCGCTCCCAGACCGCATCCACCTGCTGGCGCACCACCTGGAGTGGTTCATCTAACCCTTCCCAGAGAAACGCCGTTCTGAGCACAGGCTGTCGGTCAATGATCTGCTGCCAGGCTGCTTGAAATTCAGGAATCTGTAAATTGCCCCGGAGCTTGCAGCTATATTGCTCAATGTACACCCCAGATTTGGGCGCGCTCAAAGCATGGAACAGCATCCCCTGCTGGACCGTAGAAAGGGGATAAATATCGGCTACGTTGTCTAGCTGCATGATGCCTCCCACCCTGACAGAATGCAGAAATCAAACAGCCCGTTAGCGGACTTTTGTTGCTCTAAAATTTTTAAACCCGCTGTTTCAACTTCTGACTCGAGTTCTCCAGGCACAAAAAAGTGATGGAAAATCCCCACATAAAACCGATCGCCAAATCGGGGCCGCCAGTCACTGCCGGACAGGTTTGCCGCCGTTATCGAGAGCCAGTGCCGTGCCTTTTCCCACAGGCGATCTGGCTTTACCAGTTGCACATAAGACATCACAATCACTCCGCCTGGAGCGAGCATGGTTGCGCAATGCTCCAACAGCAGAATTCGGTCCGCCGGGTCTGGAAACGTGTCGTACATCCAAGGCGACAGATAAACAACATCGTAGGGAGTTTCAGGGGTGTAGCCTAAAAAATTGGCCAGTTCAAAATGGGCTTCAAAGCCAGCGTCGCGGGCATAGGCCATCGCCCCGTCAATCATGGAGCGGTTGTCGTCAATACCGGTGACGTCAAACCCCTGATCGGCAAAGAACTTCGCCTCTCGCCCCTGACCGCAGAAGGCGCTCAGTAGTCTGCCGCTGCTGTGGTGCTGAGTCAAGTAGGGGAGAATTTTCTCTTCGCAATCGAGCTGATAGTGGCTGGGGTCATAGGCGGTGGAATGGGATTCGTAGACCTTACCCATGTAGTCATTGAGTGCCGTTTTGCCCAGGACACCCACCGCCAGTGCCTGTCCCACCTGCTGCCACCGTCCCGCCGTTTGCCCCATGAGAACAGTCTGAGCCAGGTTGACCCGCCAGGAGGTTTTGGGTATTGGAGACATTGCTGGGTTATTTTGCTGCCTATTTACGACCATGGTAGATAATGCTTTTTATATATTCGGGAGCTGAATTCTTGGGGCTTACGGTGAGGCGGTCAGTAACCTCATCCGCCGCTGTCTGATTGGCTGCCTGATTGGCTGCCTGATTGGCTGCCCGACCGATTTAACAGGGCCGCGATTTTGCCAAGCTTTTGACGGTCGAGATTTGCCAGGGGAAAGTCTACTGGGGTCAAGGTGGTGTCCTGTTTTGACTCAGGAGATAGATAGTGGGTGATTTGCGATCGCACCCCCTGCATCATGCCATCGGCCCAACCTTGGACAGTGTCTCGCTGGTGCTGCTGGCCATAGGTCCACTCCACCTGGAGCTGACCCTTGACAACGGCTGCATTCACCTCCAACAAATAGTGTCGCTGTCCTTTCGGGCTGCGAGATAGCCGTAGCCCGCGGGCCAGCTGGAACATAGACCCCGGTGGCACTAACCCAGCTAAATCCCCCAAATAGTTAAAGAGAATGTCTGGCTGAGGTTGCGCCTCTAAGCGTGTTTTCACCCCAGGATCACCCCCCAGGTAGCGTAACAATCCATAGCCAATACCATTTCTAGGCACCTGTCGCACCTGCTCCTTTACAGACCGTAGCTGTTCTCCCACATCTGTCTGCGGCAGTGTCAACAACAATGGAAACACCGTTGTAAACCAGCCCACGGTCCGCACCAAATTTGCTCCAGGGACAATCGCTTCCTCCCGTCCATGGCCTTCCAAATCTACCAGTAGCCGGTTAGTTTGATCGCTTTGATCGCAAAGCGCTTGAGCCAGGGCCGTCAGCAGTATTTCATTAACTCGGGCCCGGGAGATCTTTGGCAGCTCCCTCAAGAGCATATGGGTTTGGTCTACAGTTAAGCAGGTGGTGAGTGAGTGGGCAGATGCAACCCTATTGTCAACACTGACCCGAGCATTGTCCCTAGTCAGGGGGATTGCACTATTGGTAGCGCCCAACCAATAGTCTAGCTCCGACTGAAACGCTCCTGATGCAACGGTTTTACTTAGCTCTGTTGACCAGGTTTGGAACGACATCGTTGGCAAAGGCTGAGGGACCGTTTCTCCCTGGGTCTGGCGGTAGGCGGTTTCCAAATCATTTAACAGCGTCAGCCAGGAAACCCCATCCACTGCTAAGTGGTGAATGATTAGCAGCAGTCGATTTGGGCGATTGTCCCCCAGGTTAAATAACGCTGCCTGCACCAGCTTTCCGGTGGTCAGGTCAAGACTGGTTTGCAGGTCTGCCTCGGTGGCTGCCATGGCCCGATCTTGGCCAATAATCGACTGATGGGAAAGATCGACATAGTTAAGCAAACGTCCGGGCGCAGACACTGCTTGGCGCTGCTGCCAGCCCGACTCTCCTAAGATAAACTGGCCGCTCAAAATGTTATGGCGCTCTACCAAATGCTGTAGTGCTGTTTCTAAGACTGTGGGATCTAACGACTGGGCTACATCCAGCAGCAGGCTTTGATTCCAATGGTGCGGCTCAGTCAGATTTTGTTCAAAAAAGCTCTGCTGAACCGGAGTGAGCGGCACCTGTCCAGAGGTCTGTCCCTGGTCAGACCCAACTAATTGGGTTGCCCCTATCTGGGCCAATACCCCGGCAACCGTCAGGTGCTGTAGAATCTGCTGGGGCGATAGGACAAGTCCTGCCTCTGTCGCCTGGGCCGCAATCTGGATCGCCGTAATCGAGTCGCCGCCCAAATCAAAGAAGTTGTCGTAAATACCCACCGACTTTATCCGTAAACACTGTGCCCAGATACTTGCCAGATGGGTCTCCCATTCATTTCCAGGAGCCACATAATTACTATCTGTGCCTAGCCGCTGTCGCTGGGTATAGTCTGACGACGACAGTAGCCGGCGGTCTACTTTGCCATTGGGGGTTAGGGGCAGGTGATCTAGCAGCACAAAACCTGTCGGCACCATATAGTCCGGCAGGTTTTGCTGCAGTACATCTCGGATTTCTCGATGGGTCAGGGAAGACTCTGACGTTACCACATAGGCCAAGAGAGACTGACGCCCCTGA
>ERZ1740059.393-NODE-393-length-23702-cov-9.051381_pt1 | contig 23702 bp, 21 predicted proteins | sample MGYA00581744_ERZ1740059 | MGnify/ENA primary metagenome ERZ1740059 (study PRJEB43018, sample SAMN04849738) | marine metagenome | isolation source: floating plastic debris | place: Pacific Ocean | collected 2008-08-28 | study: EMG produced TPA metagenomics assembly... | reverse complement strand
AGCGCCAAAATCCAACCTGGTCCCAGCCTAAAACCATCGATGTCCAGCTTAATCCGATTACGGTTAAGGTTAAGAATATTCCACTTGCCCAGGCTGTATACCAACTTTTGCTAAACTGTCTGCCCAAGAACATTACCACAATCTGAATCAAGGCAGCAACAATTACTCCATTACCAGCAATATGGTGAGCCTTACGGAATAACCAGCCGTATTGAATTTGTTCTGTTATCACGCTTAGTGATTGGTAAGCCCTACCAGAAGCGGGTTCATAGTAAATGGAAAGCAGAATACCCGTACTAGCAGCAATCAAACTAAAAGTCAGAATTACTACCGATAAAATCGTTGCCGTCCGCCGCATAACTATATCAAATCGGTTTTCTTGGATAACCATAAAACCTTCCTTTCTGAGAAAAATCTTAATTTATATTACGATTTTAACTAAGAAATATTAACTTTTGATAAAAAAGTATACGCTCATGCTAAATATTGGGTCCAAATTGGTAAAAATTTTTGCGAACCATACCAAACTTTAGAAGTTCTAGGAGAATGCATTACATCATCGAGGACTAAATTTTGAGCACCATCTAAGTGAGCAGCTTCGATAGGTGTAATTCCATCTCCCCAAGTGTTACCTTTGCCACAAGTTAATTTATAGCTACTGAAAGCTAACCAATTGCCGAATCGCCTTTTCCCAAAAATGGTTTTCCCCGCGACACAGACGTAGCGTACTTTTTCGTAAAATGCCCCGGGGTAGTTACTATTTACAAAATCCAAACTCGAGCGCGTCCACCGTTCCAAGCTAGTATGAGGAGTACCTAAAGTGACGAGAGTGGCTACTTTAGGATGAGCTTGCCATGTCAAGGGTTCCCTGCCAAATTTTGTTTTAGGAGAACATATATTCTCATGGGTGCCCGTCAATAAGTTCCGATTGAGTTTGCCATAAGGTACTCCTCCCAAATAAATACGGGATATCCAACCTCCTGCGGAATGACCAATTAAATTAATCTGAGAAACACTTTCTTGTTCTAGTATCCGCTTTACTGTGTAGTCTAATTGTTGCAAGATCGGAGTTACAGGTCTTCCTCCTAAAGTTGCTATCCAGTCACGTCGCTGTAGCGGTACGGTAACCGTAGGAAAACCCAAATTTTGTAATGATTTTTCTAGGCCGTAGTAAGCTTGAGCGCTTTCAAAAAAACCGGGTAAAATAACTGTAGGTAATGGCATTTGCGTACTTTGAGGGCGGGATTTTAAACTTGAGACTTGCCAAAAAAAATCTAAATGTATAACTTATACGTAAGTAGATATTTAGATTAGTATTATGTAAGCATTACTAGTGGATGAAGATAGCCTATAATTAATGATTGTCTCGGTCTTATGCCTTAAAAGGTATTTCTTGAAATACAATCTCATTATTCTGTCAGTAGAGACGATCAAATTCCTTAGTATTGCTTGAAAATCAGTCAATAAATAGCTATCAGATTATTTTCTTTTATAAATGCTAAGGAAAGGTTAATTAAGCGTAGATTGGTAACAAAAACTAATCTTAGAGAATCACAATTTTCTGTAACAGGGTCCAGATATTGTCAAAAAAGATATAAAGCCATAGGGATAGTTAGTAGATTTGCCTAAGTAATCTATTACTATCAAAATTAAGAAATACAGTTTTAAAAGTGATGATTTTCAAAGTCCTTAATTGGCAAATAAAACTTCTGAGTCTAATAGGTTCCTATGTAAATATATGTCGGTCGAGAGGGAGAAATGAACCTCGCTTGATGGCTAATAACCGCTTGTATAAGTGGCAATCTTACTCTGAAGGATTTTGCATTAGGAAGTTATGATTTGTAAAGGGATGCATCTGAAAGGACAGCTTTAATCAAATAATTATTGCCTAAAATTATTGCCCGATAAATTAATTTAATTGCTAGTCAAGGGTTCCCATTAAAATTTTTTTAGAATAAAAAAATTTTAATGGGTGCCCGTCAACCGCAAACAAGCTAAGTGAGCGATAACAGCCATGTCTTACGTCTCCGTACTCAAAAATATACCAGAACTTTTAAGCCAACCAGCTGGAATAGCAGCCATAGCATCTGTCGGAATACATGGTGCTATTGCTTTCATTCTGCCTTTGATGCCTGTTGACTCTAAACCAAAGCAAAAAGCATCCCCGGCAAGTGTGCCAATAGTGGAATTATCTCAGGCAGAACAAAGTAGATTACCTCAAAAGCAAAGTCCTCTAATTTCAGGTTTACCCCAGGTTAACCTACAGCCTACCCTTCCTCTACCTAAATTTGCTACTCAACCGACTCCACTGGCTAAATTACCACCAAACCTTGATTCTACAAAGGTAATATTACCATCTTTACCAAAATCATCAGCTAATCCTTACATTTCTTCTTTGCCAAAAACTCAGTCTTTACCGGTACTTCCACAACCAAATTTCAATTCTTCATTCAACGCTAAAGCACAGTCTGGCAGTCCATATCGTCGTTTCAATCAAAAAATTGAGTTAGGGCGTACGGCTCCATTAGCTTCTAGAAACAGAAGCGCCGAGTCGAGAAGATCAACACCTTCTCGCTTACCTAATATACCTCCAATACAGTCGGCACCATTACCTCCAGAACTTACTCGAATTCCAGCACCACCACCCGTGCAGACGATGACAAATCCGGCTATGGGTACAAATAATCGGTTAGCTGTCAATCCTTCTGTTAATAATACTGTTCCAGTAAATCAACCGAGGAGAGCCAATCCCAAGGATTTTGTTGCGTCTACCGAGAGAAATGTTCCTCAACCAGGCGATAAGCTAACTTTAGCTGGACAAAGCGTACAGCAATGGGGACAGCAGGCAGCTCTAAGAAGAAAAATTGAGCTACCAAATCAACCACAGCCGGCTCAAAATACAAAAATTGCACCTCCGAATACAGGAAAATTAGTTCTCGCTAAACAATTAGAAGAAGTTAGGGGACGCTATCCTAACTCTGAAATTAAACAACCAATTTCCGAGGTAATTAAAACCAAGCCAGGAAAGGAAGGTAAGGTTGAAGGTACTTTAGTTATTGATTCTGACGGAAAAGCTGATTATTTAAAGTTCGTCGATCGCTCTGTTCCTTCTTCTCTTAAGAAAGAAACTAGAAATTATTTCCGGAAGTATTTCAAGAAAAATCCCATCCGTAAAAACGGCAGATCTAAGGTATATACATTTTCTCTGAATTTTAAGCCGAATACGGTTAAAACTGTTGAATTCTCCAAGCCCGAACAAAAATTAGTCGATCGTTTACGCTCCTCCAAAGACGGGCAAACTCCAGCTAATCAAAAACCATCTAAGAAAAAACCTGAAAATGTATCTAGAAGTTCGGCTCCTGTAAAAATTAATGCACAACCTTCTTCTGATGCAGTAGTTGTACCATCTGCCACTTCAGCGCCAGTCAAGCTCAAACCACAGATCCAGATTAGAACCAATAAACCCGCACCGACATCCGCAAATAATGAGAAACCAGCGGCAGAAGTGCTCCTTAACAATCAAGAGGTACCAAAGGTACCGTCTAAACCCAAACCTCAGGCGCGAGTCAATATTAAGGAACCCGCAACCCAAGCTACTTCTAAACCATCAATTGTAACTAGGCTAAGAAATGGCAAAGAGGATTCCGTTTCAGAAGAAAATTCCAAAAAATCTCCAGGTTACAACAAGAAGTTAATTCAGCAATTACGTAAAATTAAGCAAGAAAGAGAAAGTTCCAATTGAGGAAAACCGATTGGGTAATGGTATAGTTAATAATTTTAAATATTACTAGACAATTACCACATAGAGACGTATGATATCGTCTCTATTTTTTATCTTTGTAAAAATAGAGTCAAAAATCTTTTGAACTACATAAGTGTCAAAACGCATCAAAATAGGCGATAACTAACTTATTCCTTTCACTTTTCGCGATTGAATAAATCAGTCACCACCTAGAAGCACTTAACAAAGCATTAAGCGTTTTATTGAATAAATGATTAGCCTTCAACAAGAACTTTGCCTACCATACCAGCACCACGGTGAGGCTCGCAGTAGAAAGTATACTCACCAGGAGCTGCATCTGCTGGAATGGTAGTTGTAAATTCTTGTCCGGGACTCATTACCAACTGTTTATGAGACAGTTCTTTAGCCAAATCCGCGCTCTTTGCAGGATTTTGGGCAGCATCAAATACAACGTTATGGGGAGGGACTTTGTTATTCAGCCATTTAATGGTGTCTCCCGGTTTAACTGATATCTTTTTTGGTTGAAATTCCAGCATTCCTCTATCGCTACCTAACTTGATGGTGTATGTTTCAGCGGCAGCACTAGGAGCGAAAGCAGCGAAGCTGCTGACAACCAACACCATAGTCAGTGCTGCTAAACCTAAACGCCGTAAAGTAGACGCAATCAATCTCATCACTTTCTCCCAACAATAGTTTTATTATCTTTTCTCCATTTTAAATAAAATTATGCCTAAATATGACAATCCGTCATATATAAAAATTTTTGTAAATTAAAGAGCGTAATTGAAGTATAGTATGCTAATAGATGTATCTTATTTATTAGCCAAACCAAGAAAAAAACTAGTTATAAATCAATACAATATTGGCATAAAGCTATTTATAGAACAGCTACTAGTCTATAGTCAGCGCCAACTATAGACTAGTAACTAAGGGTTAATCATTAACTGATTATTGAAGCTTTAGTAGTAAATTTTACCACCACCCCATTTCTGACCGACAATCTTAGGTTGTAGGAGAATGTGCCCAGCGATGGCCTCTAAATCCTCTTCGGTTAAATTTCGCATTTCTTTGAAAATATCCGCACTCTTTAAGCTGGGATGTAATTCAGAAATTTCGATCTCTCCATCATAGGTAGTGGGATTTTTCATATAATCCACCAAGCCCTCAAGGTTATCGCGAGATGGGGTTGCTAATGCTAAAGTCTCAGGTTCGAGGCCTACGTTTTGGTTTGTTTTGGTTACACCACCAGCATGACACTGGGAGCAAGTATCGTTGAATAGACGTTTACCTTTATTGACTTCTTTCAAGCTCAATACATAGGTATCACCTTGTTCATTCAAAGTTACCGTGCGAGTAACTTCATCAAGTTCTACTGCTGAAGCGTTACCGACAAAAAACTGAAAACTCAGCAATGCACTAGCAACAAAAATGCCAATTAATTTTTTTATCATGTTTCCCCTCAAAGATTTTAATGCTCAACACAGCTTATAGCAGCGATACTCAATTCCTGGTTGCTAAGAGTTAACACAAAAAGTATTTTTTGGTATTGACGGGAACCCTGTAAGTTTTTTCTTTTAAAAAAAACTTTTAAGGGAACCCTTGACTTTTAATGACAGTTAACTTGGCTTTCACTCACCGAATTAGTGGTACCATAACGGGCTTGTTTGAGAAAAAATAGGCAAATAAATGACAGTATTCTCCAACGTCTTGATAATGCAGGAATTGATCAATATTTATTAATTATTCCCGACTAGACGTACAAAGAAAGCCTGCTTCAGCCAAATTTTGCTGTCGTCTGCTGCTATTTCCGCGATTGACGGGTACCCATGAGAATTTTTTTATCCTAAAAAAATTCTCATGGGAGCCCTTGACAGATTTGTAAAACCCATAATGGTTGTTAACTCAGACAATCAAGTTTTAAGTCGCTGTAATACAATTATCACTCCAAGCGTGCAATTTTTTGCCCAAACTACTGTTTGAAACAAAGAGATGGTTGTGAGGGGGATGGGGAAATGGGGGATGGGGAGAAGAAGTTGTAGAACTTTCTTTAAGATCAGGAATGGCCGCAATTGTCACAATAATCGGGTGGTGCCGTACACTCACCGTCTTATTATTGCCTTAAAAATTAGTCAGTGTACAAGCACCCTACAAAAAAAATGTGCCAGTTGCGTAAGTTCTATTTATATTTATCTTTTGGTACCTGTGAAGGAGACGCTTTGAATAAAGTATTGGTTGAAGAAGGCGTAGTAAGCTGACTCAACCCTAAAGGGATTGAGCTTGCTAAGAACAAACTTAGCGACGTAAGCAGCTCTAAAACTACGGCTTGTTCTAATTCTGGGGGAAAATTAACGAAAAATTGCCGCATCATAAAAATAAATGTGGCATTTACCATATTTCTCAATCGAGCATCACAACATCATGAAAGCGATTATAGTCAACACTACGCCTACCATCCCGGGTTTTAGATAAAATATCCGCAAACCGATGATTCCAAAGAATGTCTGTGGGAATATATGAATGATAAGTGTGGATATTATCAGAAACGGTTTGGTCAATCCCGGTTAAAGTTACTAATATTTCCATCTCTTTTTCCAACATCTCATCTAAGGTTATGTTGTAGAGAGGGCTACTTTCATTTATGGGATGCATAACTGTCCAAGTCAAAAGAAAAAGTGATGAATGATGGCGATATAGTGGTAACTTATAAAATTTTCGCATCAATTCCCCTTCTTGAGTCATTTCGCTGACGACTAAATTGACGTTAACTTGAGCTTCCAAAATCCAGCTTTGACGCTCGTTAGCAACTCGAAACATCAAAGTTGGTACACCATCATGAAGAGTAATGACTGCCACACGACTAAACATGACTCGCGCTTTGGGAAGAGAAAAACGAGCAAATACTAATCCACTCCCCATTGATACTCCCAACAGCCCCAGCAAAGCTTCAATCGCAACTAAAATATTGGCAAAAAGAGTTTTCGGATGCATTGCACCATAGCCAATGGTTGCCATAGTTTGAACGCTAAAAAAAAATGCGTCGGAAAAATTACCTTCACGCATATTTTCTACGCCATCGCCTGCTGTTAAGTACATCAAAGCAAATAAAAGGTTAGTTATTATATAACCCGCACCTACCACAGCAAATAACTTGATCCAGGAGAGAGTTAGTAATGCATGATATAAATCGCCCCAATCAAACTTGGATCCCCCTTTGCGAATTACATTGAAGTTTCCATCAAGGTTAACTATACGAGGTACTGAAATATTTTTTTGACGGCTTTTATTCATTGATTGTTAAATAAAATACAAAAATAAATTACGCTCCCTTACATTATCTAACGCAAAGGAACGCAATTTATAACAACCATCACTGGTTAAATGGATATTTGAGAACTATCTGTGGTAGTATTCGCTTTCTTCATTTAAATCATTTATCATTCCTACCAATTCTTGGGTATGATGACTTTCTTCCTCAATCATATTGCTGACAAACTCTTCTATATCACTATTACTACCTTTGATAGTTTCTAAAAGTATCTGATAATGTCCTAAAGCCTGCTTCTCGTGTGCTAAACTCGCACTCAATATATCTTTTATAGAATAGTTTTCGAGTTCAGAAATAGGTGTAATACGTGGTTGAGGATTTCCATTAATACTTACTAACATTTCTCCTACTTTTTGAGAATGAAATAGTGACTCTTCCGCTTGCTCTTTCAAAAAATCAACTATTTTGTTTTTATTGCTACTATTTACTATCAAAGAGTAAGTTGTGTATCGAACTACTCCTGCTAATTCAAATTCTAAAATTTGTTGCAGTAAGTTAATGGCTTTATCTTGGTTAAATTGCATCATTTTAGTGATAGTTACACCATGAAGAAAGTAATTTCTGAGATAGATATCCAGGCAAATAAAAGCAGCCAGAAGTGACAACAGTTCTAATTAAAGAACAGTTGCACAAAATACTCGCTACTTTGAGACGTTTTTAGTTAAATAAACGCCCGTAACAACAGTTATTTTTGAGTCTGTACATCAGTACTAACTCTATGACGATACACCCTGAATAAATTACTTCTATAACTATATAGAAATATAAAACTAAGAATTACTGATAACTTTTACTGTAATGGCTAACAGTATCTAGCAAATAAGAAACGACATTAATAGGGAACTTTGTCGTCTTCTAACTTGAACGAAGTCTTCAACTTTTTATCAGTATACTTGTTTCAAAACATAAAGTAAGTAATTTTTTAACCACTTAAGCCGTATATAAATTTACTAAAATTCTCTCAAGAAAAGGTTAAGAAAAAGTTTTCTAATGATTAATTTTACTCTTGTTGTGATAGCTACATCTAAAAATCATATATAAGTTGAGAAACTTTTTTTCAAAAAAAACCGCGCCTCTTAATTATGGCGCGATCGCAGTATATCCGGAGAAATCGTGATGTATGAATAATTAGTCATTACTTTAACCTGTCGGCAGCATCCTTATCCCCTTTTCTTCGATCTGATTATTTTTCTCTATGCTTAAATATCTATTTTGGACTAGCTGTAATCTTCTTTTCGTTCTGGGGTAAAGTTCCTAATATACTACGTAAATATAAACCTCCCACAGAGAATAAAAATGATAGGTATGCAATTGCTTGAACTAAATACAAATTTTCTCTATAACCAAATAATACTTTGAGAATTACCCCTGGAAACTTTTTATCCGGCAATATATTTGATGTATTCCACACTATAGGGCCTAATATACAAGAATGAATGTCGGCAAAGCTTTGATAATAGAAACAAAGATTTTCCGGCAAATTATCGGTAAGGGCAAGAGCAGCAAAAGCTTGATCGAATTTACGTAGCGCTCCTACTACTAATCCAGCAACAATTAAGACTAGAAAAATACCCATCACCTGGAAAAATTGACGGATATTTATTTTTACGCCCCATTTAAATATCAGTGCACCAATTAACGTTGCAGTTGCGATGCCAGCAATTGCGCCAATAGTGGGAACAAAGCCCTCTTGAAAATTAGAAGCGATAAATAAAACAGTTTCAAAACCCTCGCGCACCACAGCAATTAAAACTAAAGTAAAAACTCCCCAACCGGCGTTTTTATCTCCTGACAAGGCATTTTGTACGGCTCCCTCAACTTCAGCTTTGAGAAATCTGGCTTGTTTTGTCATCCAGATGAGCATCCAACTGAGCATTGCGATCGCAATTACACCGAATATTCCTTCCATTACAGGTTTAACTATGGGGGCATATTGAGGATCTATCACCCCTGTTGCTTGAATTATCGAAGCAAATAATACTCCGATAAGCGCACTTACTACAATCCCAACGCCTACACCAGCATATACCCAAGGGTTGAGACGAGATTGTTTCGCTTTCGCAAGCATTGCCAGTACTATACCAACTACGAGAGCCGCTTCTACTCCTTCTCGGAGAGTTATGATAAAGGTGGGTAAGGCTGCACTAAAGTTCATTTTTAGTTGTTGATTGTTGGTTGTTAGTTGTTAGGAGTTAGGAGTTAGGAGTTAGGAGTTAGGAGTTAGTGGTTAGAAATAATTAATTCTCCCTCTCTCCCTATCTCCCTATCTCCCCATCTCCCCACCCCAAAAAAGAGCGGGCTATGCCCACTTTTTCAATTAGCTGAAATCGCGTAACATTTTTTTCAATTCGAGATTATGCATCTCTTCTTGTCCAATCATGTTTCGAGCGAATTCTTCTAAGTAAATACTAGCATCAGTAACTGCACCCAAAAATTTCTTATACAGATTTAATGCCTTCTGTTCGTGTGACAAGCTTTCTTCTAAAATATCCTTAACGTTATGCTTGTAGGTTTCTTCCATTGGCGTAATTTTGAGGCTAGGATGCCCATCCATACCTGTCAGAATTTCTCCTACTTGCTGAGCATGAAGTAATGATTCGCTTGCTTGGGCTTTGAAAAAATCTACAATTGGAATCCGATAGGGGCCAGTCACCATCAAGGAATAATGGGTATAGCGTACTACCCCCGCTAGTTCAAATTCCATGATGGCGTTTAATAGGTCAATTGTCTTTTGATTGTCAAGTTCTTGCATCGGACTATAATTCGCGAAGAGGTTTATTCGTAGGGATTTTTTTGAGCTAATAGTTAGGAAAATGGTAATGATAAATGGGAAGTTAAAAGTATTATTTCTAACTTCTGTTTATCTTTCCAGAATATTTCTATTGATATTCCTCACTTTTACTCATCTGTAAATAATTTTAAACTCTTCTTAAAGTTATACTTGCTCAAATCAATCAGTTTTAACTACTATTTTTGTGTAATGGTGCTTTAACTTTTGATGATTTTTTGAGAATTTTGTTCGATAGTATTTACCAGTTTATTTACTTCTTCTAGTGTTTTTGTTGGTGCGGATGGAGGAATTACACTTGGCGTTGCTTTCGATAGCTCGCTCATAGTACTTGCGATCGCTTTGTGTTCAAGAGGATGTGCACTCTTCATTTGGGTAGAAATTCCCTCGTACAAATCTTGAGCATAAAGCACGAAGCCACGAGAATCCTGATATTCAATATCTTCAAAAATTTTACCATTGGCGAAGATATTGAATATTCCTCGTTTGCTATATCTATTACGCCATTAATTACGTTGGTTTTCTGGTACGGCTGCGATGCGAGCGATCGATCGCTCCATCTACAGCTTCCATTGATGATGCAAACCTGGTTTTGACTAAATCGTGCAAACCATCCAAAGTGCTTTTAAATTCCTTGACATTGCGTTCTTTGAGTTGATCTTCGACATCGGCATAAATCTCTTCTACCGGATGTCCTATATGGGGTTCGGCTTGTTTCGGCTCATTCTTATCTAACAAGGTGTACGCCGTACGGCTCCGCATCAAATTCGTAAATCGTTTCCTTGCCATTGGTTACTGGGCGAACTCCATCTGATGAAGAGAATAAACTTTAAACTAATTACAATTTCTTGTCAGTAAGTTATGTGACCCATGTAACAGTGATGAAAAAACGAGTATCCCACCGAACACAGACTAACTAATGAGCCACCCAGCACCCGGTACATGAAAATTGGAAAACGCACAAATCTCTTCACTACTCCCCACTCCCTATTCACGTAAAGAGAGGTAACTTAATTTACATAATTTTTTTTGCGACTATTGTTGACTTTTCAAGTTTAGAGTTGTGAATTTTATGATTCAGATATTATTTGTTTTCACCAAAAAATAAAAATATGAAACCTTTTTAGCTTAAATTTGATAATATTCTAAAAAAAAGTCAAAAAAACAAAAATTAATCATAAGCTACTGATACTTGTATTGTATATTAATCAACCAAAAGGATATTGAGAAGGTATATTCTCAACAATTCACTATTTGCAACTCATATAAAAACATCTTTTCAAAGATAAAAAAAATAACAATTTATCAAATTTATTGAGTAAAATACAACAAATTTACAATTTGCAAACAAAGTATATTTTCAGATATTAAATTAATCTAAAATACATGACCGATAACTACTAAAAATGCCCTAGGGGGGGATTGTATTAGAAAGAAAAATTATGTTTCATATTAATCATCTGCACGTATTATCTACGTAATTTATAGGACTAAGTAAAACTTCTCTTCACTATGCATATTCCTGATGGGTTTGTTTCCGTACCTGTAGCTGCGGCCACTAGCGTAGTGAGTGTGGCAGCACTAGGTGTAGCTTTAGGCCGTTCAAAAGATGCTTTTGGTGTTCGTCGCGCTCCTATTTTAGGTTTAACTACCGCCTTTATTTTTGCCGCGCAGATGATTAATTTCCCTGTTGCGGGTGGAACAAGCGGCCATTTATTAGGGGGAGCTTTAGCAGCAATAGTATTAGGTAGTCCTTGGGCAGGAGCCTTGTGTATTGCGACTGTATTAATTATTCAGGCTGTATTATTTGCCGACGGTGGAATTACTGCCTTGGGTGCGAATATTTTTAATCTGGCATTCATTGGAGTGTGGGTAGGTTGGAGTTTAACCCAAACTCTACATCGACTGATGGGAGGTTCAAAAAGCCGTTTACCTTTAGCATCTGGAATTGCGGCAGCTATAAGCGTAGTAGTAGCAGCGATTTGTGCAGCGCTACAGTTAGCAATTTCGGGTACTGCCAATTTAGGGGTAATTTTACCGGCAATGGCAGGAGTGCATATTTTGATTGGTGTTGGAGAAGGTTTAATTACCGGAGGAGTGCTGGCTTATTTAGTTAAAGCGAGGCCAGATTTATTACCGGGGAATGATGAAGAGCAGATTCGCAGTTGGGTTGTTCCTGTCGTCAGCATTCTTTTGATTGCAGGATTGCTATCATTGTTTGCTTCGGCTTGGCCAGATGGATTGGAAAAAGTAGCTGAAGACACGGGTTTTATCGACTTAGCTGAACAAATAAGGATTTCAATACCAACGCCTTTTGCAGACTATACATTCAACGAAAATGAGGGTATCGGTACAAGTATGGCTGGAATTTTGGGAAGTATAGTTTGTTTTGGCGTTGCATGGGGTATTGCACAAGTAGTGAAACCAAAGAATGCGTAAATTTTCTCTGACTTTGAGGTTGCAGCTGTCTTTAATAATTGTAATTGGGGCAGCTTTTCTAAAATTGAATGCTTGGTATTGGTTGTGTGGTTATGGAATAATAGCGCTTTGTTGGGCTGTTTCATTGCGCGTACCAATTCGTAAACTTACAGGTTTATTAGGTTTAGAACTAATATTCCTATCATTTCTAGCCTTACCTTTAGGTTGGGAACGAGCTAGTTTTTTGTTAGTTCGTTCTTTGGTGTGTTTGTTAACAATGAATAGTTTTTTGTTGACTTTACCGCCTCATAGTTTTGGTATTGCTCTTAAAGGTTTGCCTCTACCGAGGGCTTTAAAGGAGACTTTGTTGTTAGCCGGGCAATATTTAGAAATTTTGCTGGGAGAAGTAACTCAAATGCAGCGTAGTGCAAAACTTCGCGGTTTAAATGGTGTGGCTGGATGGGTACGCTACGCTAATGCTTCTATGATTGGTGCTTTGTATCTTCGCAGTCTCGATCGTGCCGAAAGAGTCTACGCTGCAATGATAGCTCGCGGTTACAACGGAATGCTACCTGTTGATTCGACACTCAGAATTAAAGAGCGTTTTGCTGTGGTGGCAATGGGTATTTTAGCTATTAGTTTGACTGTAGCTTCTTACCAGTTAGCTCTGAGTTAGTTGATGTATTTTAGGAATGGCCGCAACTGGCATATTTTCCTTGTAGGGTGCTGTGACACTTCGATTGATTGTAAACGATAAACTAAGCTTTTCGTGTCACGCACCAACCAAAGTCTTGTGACAATTGCGGCCATTCCTGAATTTGTCAAAAATTTATTTGTTGAGACGTTGCTACATCCGCATCTGATTGCGAATGCAACGTCTTTCAACATGTAAATATCAATTGTGCAATTTAACTTTATCTATACCAACAATTAACAATGCAAAATCCAGCTATTGTAGTTAAAAATATTGCTTATTCTTATGTCAATCAAGAACCAGTATTGCATGATATTTCTTTCAGAATAAATGAAGGAGAAAGAGTTGCTTTAATGGGGCCAACTGGTTCGGGAAAAAGTACATTACTAGAAAATTTGATTGGTTTAAAACAACCAACACAAGGCAAAATTATCATTAATGATATTCCACTGGAACCGAAAACTTTACCAGAAATACGGCGTTATATTGGATTTTCTTTTCAAGATGCGAACGACCAATTATTTATGCCTACAATTTTAGAAGACGTTACTTTTGGCCCCCTGAATTACGGCGTACCTGTACCAGAAGCGATGGATATAGCACGACAATTGTTAATTGACTTTGGTTTAGAAGCTCATGCCAAACGCTCCGCACACGAGCTTTCTGGAGGGCAAAGAAGACTTGCAGCCTTAGCAGCGATTTTAGCTTTAAAGCCTGATATATTAATTTTAGACGAACCAACTAATGGACTCGATCCGGCATGGCGGCGTAATTTAGCTCAAGTATTGTTAAATTTACCAGTCAAAGTAATATTAGTCGCTTCCCACGATCTAAATTGGTTGAGTAGAGTTACCGAACGTGCTTTGGTAATTTCAAGTGGCAGCATACACGTAGATAGTGACATTAAGCCACTTTTAGAAGATCGCGAAACTTTGGAAAATTTGGGTTTACCGGTAGGATGGTGATAATATGCCAACAAGTTATGGGGAACAGAGATAATCTACCCAAAGAATAGGAATACAATTGGAGAAAATCTTGGATGAATAAATTTGACGATATTGAAATCGACCTTAAGGGTGTTGATTTTGATTCTCTTGAAACTGAAGAGGATTTTCGTACAGAAGCACAGAAATTGCTCCCAGAAGTCTTAGTGCAAGTCGGAGAGGCAATGGCTGAAAAAACCTGGGAAGAATTGCAAAAAGAAATGCAAAAGTCAGGAACTAAATCTGGTGCTTCCCAGAGTGCTAAACGTAAATTTATTCAAGAAACAAAAAGAACCTATCAACGGAATGCTAGTAGTAGAGATAAGCGAGAAATTGAGGATTATATCATAGAACAAATCCGTTTATATAAGTAATTAATAATTAACTTTTAAATTACTCTCCTTGCCTCGTTTCAGATTACCTATAGTTTAGGTTGGGCTGAGGATAGACTGGGAACTACAGTACTAGATTTGGCCATAATTCTGCTGTAATATTTTGATTAGCTTTTTGTAGGTTGTAGTAGAAAGTCCATTCACCATTTTTGCGGATTCCAAAGACGCTAGCTAAGCCTGCACGACTTAAATAAAATTCTGGATCTAAAATTGATGTAGCGGCTTGAGAATCAAAAATATTATCGTCAATTAACTGATGTGCCATATTGCCGTAAAAACGGGTATATTGTTTTAATTGATGTTTTCTATATGCTGCGATTTGTTCTTCAAAAGACATTCCTTCTATATCTAGGCTTAGTCTTGGTGAATCATAATTAGCATGAATGACAACCGGGTTTTGTCGAGTACCGTTAATCATTAAGCAACAACCATTTAGGTTAGGTGTAAGAAAGTAATCTGCTTTATCTGCTAATTCGAGCATATAAGCTTTTCCGCTACTCCAGGGCAGAAAATATGTTTTAAATTCAGTAGCTTTATTTGTTGCTGTTGGTTGAAATATATAGGAATTATCGACGTTTTCAACTAAGTATATATCACGAGTAGCGGTACTATTTGGCAACTCGTACAGTTCAATAGATTCTGTAATTAAGTCTGGTGAATTATCTTTTTCCTGAACTCGAACATTAATTGTTTGAGATGTATATTTACTTGTATCGGGATTTATAGTCTGAATTTTTAGTTTTTTATTACCTAAAAATTTAATTGGATTTGCGGTAAAGTTGTTGAATACTTGTTTACCTAATTGAATTGAATGAATCGGGATAGTTTCATTCATCAACGCTAAATCATGTTCAAAATCAGCATAATTGAGTTCTACAAGATGATTTTCTTCTGTTGATTGTGAAGGTTTAAGAGTTAAAGCTTTACTTTCTTGGGCATCTAATAGGCTATCAAATTCATCAAAACGTTTTTCTAAGGATATTGTTCCTAAATCAAAGGAGTTGGCATAAGCCATGTTTTGAGCGATTTTATCAAAAATGGCGTGAGGATTTTCTGTTTGTGGTTGGGGTGATGGAGGTTGTAATTTTGGTGTATTTGTTTGTTGATTATTATTTTTAGTTTGACTTAATGAAGATGTATCAGTTTTCTTAGGTTGTTTTGGCTCGTAAACTTTTGCACCACTGAGGATAGCTTGAATCTCGGTTTCAAATGATTCTGTATCTTCTTGGGATGCTGGTGGTAAAACTTCTGGAATTATTTTTTCTGGAGTTTGATGATTATTTTCTTCTACTTCAAATGATTCAACTTCAATAGTTGAGATATCATTATCTAAATCGAAGTCAGTTTGTTCGGTGGTTGTGTAGTCTAAAGAAGCTGCAAAACTATCACCTTGATATTGTATTTCGATCGCTTCATTATAATCAAAAGTCATTGCCTGAGCTTTTTGGCTGCGAGACTTTTTATGGTTACGTTTTTGACGTTTTTGTTTATTACAACTGACTTTTGAGAGGCTTTGTTGTAATTCCAAAATTTTATTGTTAGCAGAATGTTCGTAATTCAACATTTTGGCAATCCTTTGATATTTTTTATTTTCTTTGATTTGATATTCGGGTTTCGCGTTTCGTCGTTGTAAAATTAATTCTTGCTCAAGCGCTAAAAGTTGATTACTATATGAAAAATCTGGTTGAGATTCAGATAATTTATCGTTGTTTAATAATTTTGTTTGAAATTGATGATTTTGACTATGTTTAACAACTTTCTTTTGTTTGAGTAATTCTTCCTCAAGAGCCAGAAGTCGGTTGTAATTCGAGGAAAACATAATTCATAACTCCTAATACCAATTCTGTATGAGGCTGCGCGCTCATCGCTCTGGGCTTAAAAGCTGGAGCTATAGTTACGAAGCCCACCTCCGTGAACTAAATTAAGCGCATCTTTATAAAGAAATGGTATAACTCCTAACTCCTAACTTCTAACTTCTAACTCTTAACTCCTAACTCCTAACTCCTAACTATCCTTGGATATTCATGCTGACAATAGCATAAGGATCTAAAGCAATTTTGAGATTATTTAAGGAATGATTTAAATTGTCTTTATTTACCCGCAAACGTAATTGATTGGCGTTAGCTTCTACTATTTCGACAGTTTCATCATTGAGTAACGCTACGGGGAATTCCTGTAAAGAGCTTGCCATTGCCAGATTTTCACCTTGCAGGGTTAAAACTGTATCTCCTTGAGCTTGAGAAACGCTGACTTTAGAAACTTTTGGAGCAAATTGTTTGCGGCGAGATTGGTTAATTAAATTTGCTAAATTTTTGTAATCAACTTTATTTTTAGTCACTTTTTTTAAATCTACTTTTCTTTCTTCTACAGTGCGTCGTAAATCTTCGGCAGATTTAATTCCTAGTTTTTGTAATTGCTTGCGTTTTTCCTCTGGAATATCAATTTCTTCTAAAGCAATTTCATCTGTACTCAAAGGTTGTCTGGTGACTTCGCGAATTTGATTGTCGCGGATTGAACCAAGTTGAAATGATACTTTTGATGCTCCTGAATCTCCTGGTTTTGCTGTTTTAAAACGTACTGTATCGCCATCAAATTCAGGAAATATTTGTAATTCTAAAGATAAATCTTGTACCGTATAAGTTAGTTTGCGGTTTAACCCTTTGACAGCTAATGTATCTTGCGCTCTGTCTAATTCAAATATGAGTGAATCTAAAAAAGATTCTAAATTCCATGACTCATTACCTTTACTCTTCATCATCTCTTACCACCTTTAGTTTCATCTGGTGAAATACAGGTAGAATGGTTGTTTCTGTTAATTGAGTCGGTGGCGAGCCATGCAATGTCACTTTACCGTCATCATCTACCGTGACTCCAATTTCTACTGGCATATCCAAGCTTACATCTTCAACTGCCATCGCTAAACCTGAATTTTTATCTTCAATATGCATACCGTAATTTACCAAATCATGTATTAACTCGGCAAAGGGTTGTTGTAAGCTATCGACAAAAATTTCTGATTCTGGTGTCGTTGGAATAAAATCAATTTGTTTATCTAATTGTTCCATTTTTTCAGTTATCAGTTATTGTTGATTTTATGTACTTGTACCAATAAAGTGAACAACTCCAGGCATGGGGAAGTTAACTATTTCTTCTGATAGCTCTAAAATATGTCCGTTTTCGTTTATTTTCTCGGCTTTTTTCAGCACAATATTTTGTATTTTCATCTCTGGATAAACCCAAAGAGCAACTGTATCCCCAATATCTCCTTTAAACTCTATTTGGGTACGAGCAGCGTAATGAAAATATTCTTTAAATTCTGAGGATAAAAGGGCTGTTAATTGTGCTGATTCTAACGGTGAATAATTGGAAATATTCCCCAAAAGTTGATTGAGTATATAAGGGCTACAAATTAAACCAGTTTTTAATTTACCTGTCTGACGTTTCCCTTTTGTTTCATCTATTTTGACAAGGGTTTGCATGCGAGCATGATTATTTCTTTCCGGCTCTAAAATATAATAGTATTTACAGTCAAAAGTAATACGTCGTAGAGACTTAGAAAAACTACCTTGCCAAACTTTGTGCCAGTAAGAGCGGAATTTATCAACGTTGTTGAGGGAAACTACTTCCGCAGTACCTTGAATGCGATCAAAATAATATTCATCAATTAAAGTTATTAACTGCGTCATGCTGCTGCCAAGTTTGATTTTGGCTTTGGTTTGTTTCGATTTTCCTTGCCATACCAAAGTGGCGCAAACTAAATAATCTTCATTTTTTTTCAGTATTTTTAATTGTTCTGCAGTAATTTTGGGAACTATATTTATAATTCCAAATGTCACATTATCTACAGGGAATCGACGTTCAATTAATACTTCTAATGTCGTCGGATTTTTAACCAGTAATTGTATAAAACCCTTTTTGATAGAGCGAGGAGTTTCAACTTCTAAAGGAAAAGATAAATCGCGATCGCCATGATATAAAATACGCGATCGTCCTTGTAATAATAGACTATTCACGTTAGAAAATTTCAGCTTTACTTTTTCTACCCTTTGATAGTTGAGGCTAGAAGTTGTTTTCCCTAAACCCAAACTCAAATTTAAGAATAAATCATTGATTTCCCTGGAATCTGTATGAGCAGGCATGACATTTTCCAAATGATCCAAAGTTCGCTTTTCCGATTCTTGAATCATTCCACCGACTTGTTTTAAACCATCAGTAACAGCACCCATTAATTTATTTGCGGGCATATTTTCCATTAAGGTTTTGATTGTATCTGGCGTTAATACCTTTTCTAATAGAGGCATTAAAGCTGGAAGCTGTGCCAACAAAGCCGCAGGTACAGCCATTTCTTCAGCTAATTCGGGTGGCTTAGATAAACCATATGCCGTTTCTTTTGAAACCGACATTCGCCGTTTTGTGGTGCGTGGAGGTTTTCGTCTTGTAGTTACTGCACCCACAGGTTGAGCAGTTATAGGAGTTGGTAAAACCTTGGGTATGGTAGCAGTTGCAGGTGCGTTGTTTCCTACCTGTTGCAACAAGGAAGCTATCAACTGAGCAGTTTCTGGATTGGAAGCAGCTTGAATAATTTGAGACATTACATTCCCTCCTGATTCAATGCCATTTTCATTTGTACCGTTATTTCCCGCTACCGCACCGAGGAGATTGCCTAACATCGGTAAAGCAGTTGGTAGTGCTTGTTTTACCGTTGGTAAAACTTTAGGAATCAAAGTTTTCAAAGCTCCAAGAAACATCGCAGAGCTAATCGGTTTAGTTTCGCGATAGACGAAGGGAACAGTTTCTAAAGGTTGATTTTCCATACTCAAGGAAATTATAGGTGGGGTAAGTATATTAGTACTAGGAATAATATTAATAATTGGAGAAATTGCTGGTCCAATACGATTTTTAGTCCGAAAACTAGTAACTTGTATATAGCGGTTATTGCGATCGAAATCTTCGCTGGGTATTTCTAAAATAGTTCTTCCTAACTTTGATTCAGCTAAAGGACCAAATAATTCTGATATAAAGAGAGGATTTTGTAGCTTTTTTAAACCCTTATTAAATAAAACCTCTTTGTCGCCAATAGCATAACTATAAAACCGATTTGTACCGATATCCACAGAAAACTTATATCGGTTATTATCTACTTCCAGAAATCGGATAATAGCAAGAGCCATAAAAACAAACACCTCTCCAAAAATCTCATAAAAACTCCGCGCACCTCCGCGCATACCTCAGCGAGACTCTGCGTTAAAAAATTTATTTATATTTACTCACTCCCCTCCGGAAGTTGCTGTTGATTATCCACCTCCCCAGCACCATACATACTCGCAAAATTATCTAACTTAAAATAATCAGACTTAAAATTTATTTCTACTGAGCCTGTAATATTAGCTGATAAATCTGTGGTAGAAGTACTCTTAGCAGAAGAAACACTAATTTGAGTTCTTTTCTTAGTTGTAGTTTTGCCACCGCTAAACAATCCAAAGAAACCACCGCGTTTATTTCTACCGCTGACTGTTTCTCGAACATCTTGCGCCATATCTCTTTTTTGAATATTCTCAGTTGCTTTGACATCAAACACAACAGCGGCTTTTACGGTACCTTTTTCAACTACTAAACGAGATATCCCCATTAATATAGTTTCTCGTAATAATGCCCGTTGTTCCCTTGCCATTGCCAATTTAGCATCCATTATTTTGGCTTTAATTTCGTTATCTCCCATATCAATTGGTTCGCCATCTTTATCTGTTAAAATTGGCTGATTTCCACCTTCATCTGGAAATTTTAAGCTAAACTGATTGTTTTGATTTTCTGCTAAATAACCAAAGGCAGAAGCATTATCAATTTCGTTAACAAATTTAGAAAGCGATGCCGTAGCAGCTTTCATTAATTCGCCATAAGTTTCCATTTGTTGGATAGTGACATTTAAATTGGCATCGAAGACAGCTTGTAATAAATCCTCTACAAATTGAGGAAAGTCAACCGAATCGATAAAGTCAGCACCAATATCTCCAACTTCTCCAATACGTTGATTATCATGTCTTCCTTCATCAATTTGACGGCTAGCACCGCGCTCTCCTAATTGTGTTGCCAACCCATTTTGTTTGGCTAGTTTGTCATATTCTTTATTAACTACTTGTTTGTAAACTTGCATTTGTTCCCCACGCTCCATTTCTCGGAATGAAGAGGATTGCGATAATAAATTGCGAGCATTAGCGCGAGCTTGTTCTTTTAATTCTGTATGAGTCGGCATTTAATTTATTCTCCTATTTTCCAACAATTATTAAACCCCAGAGTCAACCGCTTCGCGGAAGTCAAAAGTCAAAAGTCAAAAGTCAAAAGTCAAAATAATTACCAACTCCCAACTCCCAACTCCCAACTACTAACTCCTAACTCCTAACTCCCAACTACTTACATTTCCCAATCATCAAAATCATCATCTTCCTCATCTTCATCATCCATATATGAATTATCCGAGTCAAAGGAATCATCATCGCTGATGGCTGCTTGTGCAAGAATCCAAGCTTCTCCAGCACTGAGAAAGGCTCTAAATTCATCTTCCTTAACGCTACCTTCGCTAAAATTGGCAATCCATTGAAATACCTTGTTGCCTTCCACCGCCAAACTACGTAAAGCCGCTGTTTGGATATTCATCCTTAAATCTTCCTTGGCGACTTGCTCGATAACATTCCACATACTCTTGCGTCTGCCGCCGAAATGATTGACAATTTCTTCACTCTTGATAATGGCGATCGCATCTTGTAAGTGAGCGTAATCTTCATGTACCTGACGATGTGCCATTCCCGTCATAAATTCGGTAAGGTTATACTGCAAATTCTTGGTTGCTTGGTAAAGTGGAGCGCGGGAAAGATGAATTTCTGAGGTGTTACCGCTTTCTGATTTACGAATATATTCTGCAACTTCCGACATTAAAGCGTGCCAATATCCCCCAAATGATTCGTTAGGAATCATATTCGCAAGCAATCTACCATTACCTTTATTAAGTACGCGTTTATACAACATTCCGCGTTCTTCTGCGGTGGAACGTTCGCTGCGTCGTTTATGAAAGCGGTAAAGTTCTGTCCCTGTCTTGCCTTCAGTGATATCAAGAATGCCGCTAGCCCAACGCAAGACTAAAGCATTGGCAACATTAAATACCTGCATGCGATCGCCAATTTGATAGATATAATCTAGCGCTCCAGCTGCTTTAATATTACTGGGTAGAACACCTTGTTCTTCGATAGTTTCAAAGGTATCTACTGTAAAATCCCAGGAGATTTCACTACCTCTGGTGCGTGCGGTATCGAGTGGATCGTCGGAATCGGTACTTTGTTTGCGAGCTTCGTTGTAAGCTAAAACAAAGTAATCGTCGTATAAGCCTTCCTGAAAATCTTCAGCAGATTTAATTTCTACCCCTAATTTAACCAGGTAATCAATCATTGATTGTTTAACACTGGGTGTAAAAGCAGTTTTGGCAATGATTCCTCGATTGATATACTGGTTGATGTAATAAGGTAAATCGCCTTCTTTATAAAGAGTAGAAAGAATATCCATTACCGCAGGCTCAACTTGCCCTTTACGGATGGGAATTCCCCTCTCTAAAGTTAAATCATCAAGGCGCTGCCACTGTTTGCTACTTTCTTTTAATCTGACTCTTTTAGCACTAATTACTTTATTAACAACTTGTGCTAAAAAATATCTTCTTGGTAATTGTTCAATAGAGCGCATTACTGAACTATAAAGCCCTGCGGAATCATCATCTTGGACGTTATCTTCTGTTAGAGCTTTTTTAATTAAGCAGGCATAAATAGTAGAGTTTGACAATAATAATCTAATTACATCTTTGATTCCACCAGTACTATTTAAACGTTGTGAAAGCTCGGCGATTTTGCCCAATAATCCTTCTCTTACAAGATATTCTTTGGGATTTCCCTGCTCCGATTCAGAATATTTCTTTTGATAAAACTCTTCCGTCTCCTCCAAAGCTCTGAGAGCATAATCATCTATTTCAAATTTCGGAGGGCTAATTTCTAAAACTTTATCTGCTGGATGGCTGGCGTGATTGGAATTTGTTGCTAGCATAATATTTTTGATAGTTGATAGTGGTTAGTTGATGGTTGATGGTTGATAGTTGATAGTGGTTAGTTGATAGTAATTATTTGCTATTTCTCTCTTTTATCTTCCCTCGGCGCTCTTTGCATCTCTAGGATTTTTGAAATCAGTAATCTTCGGAGAAAAAGATAGTAGTTATCAGTTAATGATTGATAATTACTTCTTGACTGTTTAAACGTTAATTTCTTCAGGTAAATCGAATAAATCTTGCAGTATCAACCAATTAGCATTTTCTTCATCGGAGGCAAGTTTTTTTAGTTCATCTGTATTTTCATCTCCAGGAGTTTTACCGTTATCGGATGAATCTTCTTTCTCGTCAGTTTCCGATGATGATTCGGTTGTTGTATTTGAATCGGGGATATCAAATAATTGAGCAATAGTTTCCCAGTTGTATTTATCGTAAACATCCTCTTGAGAGGTAGTCTTTTCTTGTCGAGCTGCATCTTTGGCTGTTTTTTCAGCAATATTTCGATGCTCGATGGCTTTTGAAGCTGCTTCTTTCGTTTCTTGTGCGGCAGCTTTTACCTTTCCTAAAGCGTTTTTAGCATCTTGTTGAATTTGTTTAATTTCTTCAGCTTTAGTAACTGCTGATTCTGGATTTTCTTGTGCGGCTTTGCTGATATTTTCTGCTTCAGTCGCCTTATCGATAACAATTTGTGTTTGTGTTTCTACTTCTTTAGCTTTATCTTTAGCAAATGATGCCTTAGTTAATGCATCATCTGCCGCTACTTGAGAAGCTTCGGCAGCGATTTTAGCATTTTCTGCTTCTAGAGTACCAGCTTCTGCGATCGCAGTTGCTTCGGCGGCTTGTTTGGCTTCGAGTGCAAAGTCTTGAGCAACTTTAGCGGCAGTTTCAGCCATCTCTACAGCTTTTAAAGTGTTGGCTTTTTCTTGTTGAGATTGTTTTGCAGCGGTTTTAATTGCCGTTAGTGCAACAGATATGACAACTTGTGCGGCAGCTTGCTTTGCTTCATCCCTAGCTTTTATAGCTTCAGACTCTGCATCTTTAGCTTTATCTTTAGCATCCTTAGATTCCTCTTCGGCATCTTTAGCTTTATCTTTAGCATCTTTAGATTCCTCTTCAGCTTCTTCTGCTTTATCCTTGGCATCTTTAGATTCATCCTTGGCTTTCCAAGCTTCATCTTTAGCTTGCCAAGCAGAATCTTTGGCTTCTACTGCTTCATTTTTAGCTTGCCAAGCAGAATCTTTAGCTTCTACTGCTTCATTTTTAGCTTGCCAAGCAGAATCTTT
>ERZ1740059.392-NODE-392-length-23747-cov-5.347839_pt1 | contig 23747 bp, 28 predicted proteins | sample MGYA00581744_ERZ1740059 | MGnify/ENA primary metagenome ERZ1740059 (study PRJEB43018, sample SAMN04849738) | marine metagenome | isolation source: floating plastic debris | place: Pacific Ocean | collected 2008-08-28 | study: EMG produced TPA metagenomics assembly... | reverse complement strand
TGCCAAACGGGTTCAACGCGGCCAATGCAAGCCGGTCGATCAAACGCACGCCGTCCCAGTGGGCGTCGCTTGGGGTGACGGATATGCGCGGCAAACCCTTGCCGGATTATGGTCAGGCCTCCATTCTCTTGCCCGCAGGCACGCGCGGCGCGGCCTTTATGGTCTTCAACAACTTCGCCGTGATCGAGAAATACAACAAGGCCGACGCCTATGTGATCGGCGTGGGGCATCTCTCTGACCGCATCACCGGCGGGCCAGCGATCCAGACGGCCTGGCCCCGCGGATATGTGCCTCTGACCTTTGATGAAAAGAAAGAGCTGCAACGCCGGCTGAAGCGAAAGGGGTTCGGGATCGAAAAGGTTGACGGCCTCATCGGCCCTAACTCCCGCCGCGCAATCCGCGCCTACCAGCAATCCGTGGGCATGAGCCCGGATGGCTATGCCTCAAAGGACGTGCTGAACCGGATCAAGCAGCGCTAAGACAGCCCACGGCCAAAATCCTTGCTTTTCGCGCCAAAGTTGGCAGGCTTTCGGGTGATCGGAGCAAGCATGATGGATGATCATCCAGTCCTCGCAAGCGATTTCAACGGGCTCACGCGGGCGCAGCCGTCTTTGCCCGCGTCCTGGTATCGCGATCCAGAGCACTTCGCAAAAGAGCTGCAAAACATCTTCGCCCGCAATTGGGTTTATCTGTGCCGCGCAGAAAGCCTGCCAGAGCCGCGTTCATACCGGACATTCACAATCGCCGGGCAACCGATCCTCATCATCCGGGATCGAGCCGGACACTTGCAGGGCTTCTTCAACACCTGCCGCCATCGTGGATCCATCCTATGCACAGAGCCGGAGGGCAAGCTCAACAAGTACCTGATCACCTGCCCCTATCACCAATGGGTCTATGACCTGACAGGACGCTTGCGCGGTACAGGACCGATGCGCGATGTGGAAGGGTTCGACAAAGATGACTACCCGCTTTTGGCTATCTCCCTGGCGGAATGGGGCGGCTTCGTCTTCGTAAATCTCGATCCTGACGCTCAGGATTTTGAAACTCTCTTCGGCGCGGAAACGGGATACGTGGCGAACTGGCCGCTCACAGAAATGCGCGTGGGCCACAATTACACCAAGGTGCTGAACTGCAATTGGAAAGTGTTCTGGGAGAACTTCAATGAATGCCTGCACTGCCCCAACATCCATCCTGAACTCAGTGAACTTGTCCCGATCTACGGACGCGCCATCATGGCGCGTCGGGATGATCCGAATTGGAAAGAGCATGCCGATGACGACACGCCTCCTATTGGCGGCGGCTTGCGCGAAGGCGCGCAGTCCTGGTCGATGGATGGCTCTGCCTTGGGTCGTTTGCCGGGGCTCACTGACGAGGATGTGGAGACCGGACAGCGCTATGTGACGATCGTGCCGTCGGTTTTCATTGCCCATCATGCCGACTATGTGCGCTCCGTTCAGATCACACCGCTCACGCCTCAGACAATGCTGCTTTCTGTCGATTGGCTCTTCCACCCTGAAATGATGAACGCGCCTGATTTCGACATGGAGCCTATTGTGACTTTTGGAAAGATCGTGCTCGATCAGGATGGCGCAGCAAGTGAGCTCAATCAGGCGGGTATGGCCTCAGAAAGGTTCGAACGCGGTGTTTTGATGCAAGAGGAATATGAGGTGTTCTTGTTCCAAGATTGGGTGCGCAGACAACTGGGTGTTCCCCCGCTCGGCGCCCCCCCGACAAGCCGCGCCAGCCGCCGCGCCGAGATCGAAGACTGATCTCAAAAACTGCGCGTAGTCCTAAAAAACGCCCATTTTGTCCGCCCAATCATCGGTCAATTACGCGATCTTCCCCTTTGCGGAAACGATAGCGCAAACGCTCTTTCACCCCCCTGCCGGAGCCTCTAGAGATGCCCGCAACGAAGTAAGTTAAGGGTATTGCGTCATGAGCACCCCAAAACCGGTCGTGTTGTGCATTCTTGATGGCTGGGGTCTCTCAGATGATCTGGCGGCTAACGCACCCGCACTGGCAAGCACACCGCATTTTGATCGACTGATGCAGACCTGGCCCAATGCCACGCTGATCACGCACGGGCACGATGTGGGTCTTCCAGAAGGACAGATGGGAAACTCCGAGGTGGGCCATATCAACATAGGTGCGGGCCGCGTTGTCGAAATGGATCTGCGCCGGATCGACCACGCCATTGAGACAGGTGCATTCGCGACCCTGCCCGGGGTGGAGCGGTTTGTAGATGCGCTCAAGGCCAGCGGTGGCGTGGCGCATCTTTTGGGCATTCTGTCAGACGGCGGCGTGCATACGCACATCGCCCATATGATTGCGACCGCCAAACTGCTCACCGAGCAGGGGCTGACCGTCGCCATACACGCCTTCACCGATGGGCGCGATGTGGCGCCCGTTTCGGCCAAATCCTACCTCGAAGCGCTGGATCGTGCTTTGCCGGACAACGCGTTTATCGCCACTGTGTCCGGCCGCTACTACGCCATGGACCGAGACAACAACTGGGAACGCGTGGAGCTGGCCTATCAAGCGCTTTGCAATGGCCAGGGCTACACTGCTGAGAACGCGGCGCAGGGGATCTCTGATGCCTATGGCAAAGGCCGCACGGATGAATTCATGAAACCGCGTGTGTTGGGCGACTATCAAGGCATGCATGATGGCGATGGCATCCTCTGCCTCAACTTCCGCGCGGATCGGGCCCGTGCGATCATGGCCTCTTTCGCGGATCCTGATTTCGACAAGTTCGATACCGGGCCTCGCCCCAGCTTTGCGATCGTGAGCGGCTTCACGGAATACTCTGACGATCACAGCGCCTATATGGACTGCATTTTTCCCGATGAGCGCCCGGCAAACACGCTCAGCGAATGGGTCGGGTCCAAAGGTTTGCGTCAATTCCACACTGCCGAGACAGAGAAGTACCCGCATGTCACTTTCTTCCTAAACGGCGGCAAAGAGGAGCCCGAACCGGGTGAAGTGCGCCATATGTCACCTTCACCCAAAGTCCCGACCTATGACCAGCAGCCGGAGATGTCGGCCGCCAGTGTCACCGGTCAGGTCGTTGGGGCCATTCAGGATGGGTATGACCTTATCGTCGTGAACTACGCCAACCCCGATATGGTTGGACATACCGGAGATCTCGGCGCGGCCATCGCGGCCTGCGAAGCCGTTGATGAAGGATTGGGGCGCGTGTTGACGGCGCTTGAAACCGCTGGCGGCGCGATGATCGTGGCTGCGGATCACGGCAATTGCGAGGTGATGATTGATCCCGTCACAGGTGCGCCTCATACAGCACACACGCTCAATCCAGTGCCGGTTATTCTGGCAGGCGGACCGCAAGGCGCTAAACTTCGCTCAGGGCGGCTTGCAGACCTTGCGCCGACCGTTCTAAACCTCATGTCTTTAGATGTGCCGCCAGAAATGACAGGACAGTCTCTTATCACATGATCTTACGCGCGCTCTCCTTGACACTTGCCGTCACCCTGGCAGTGACAGGGGCTGCCGTAGCACAGGAGAGCGATCCGGCCACTGCCGCGCGCGGCGCCGCCGACAGGTTGACCCAGGCCGGCGAGCTTCTTGACCAGGCCGAAAGCGCCCGCGACCGGGTGCGCGCCCTGACAGAAACCATTCGCGCTTTTGAGGACGGGCTGGAAGCGATGCGCAATGGCTTGCGCCGCGCGGCCATTCGTGAAGATGTGCTCGCCCGCGAACTGGCGTCCCGCGAGACCGAGATCGCCCGGCTTTTGGGCGCACTGCAAAGCATGGGCGCCAATCCCTCGCCCGTGCTTTTGTTGCATCCCTCGGGGCCGGTGGGCACGGCGCGCTCTGGCATGATCGTGGCAGATATCACACCCGCGCTCGAGGCCAAAGTTGGCGACCTGCGCGACGATCTGCGCGAAATCTCTGTGCTCCGCGCGCTGCAGCAAAGCGCGGCAAACAAACTTGAAGAGGGGCTGCAAGGCGTTCAAGCGGCCCGATCCAATCTGAGCCAGGCCATCGCTGACCGCACGGATCTACCCCGTCGTTTCACCGAAGATCCAGTAAAGACCGCCCTCCTCATCGCGTCCACGGAAACGCTTGAAGGGTTCGCCAGTGGGCTCAGCCAAATCGCCGTGAACGAGGTGACCACCAGCCTGCCAGGGATCTCAAATCGCAAAGGCGCCCTGCCGCTCCCGGTGGCGGGCGCAATCCTGCGACGCGCAGGTGAGGCGGACGCCGCTGGTATCACCCGGCCCGGCATAGTTATGGCAACACGACCGCGCGCGCTTGTGACAACGCCGGCCCCTGCAACCATCCGGTATCGCGGTCCACTCCTTGATTACGGGAACGTGATCATATTGGAGCCAGAGGCCGGTATTTTACTTGTGATCGCGGGGCTCGATGTGGTCTATGGTACTGCGGGAGAAGTGCTGCCAGGCGGCAGCCCGGTCGGCCTGATGCCAGGACCGGATACAGGAGATGACGGGCTTGTGCCCCGCAGTGAAGCGAGCGCAGGTTTAGAAAACTCCGAGACGCTCTACATAGAAATTCGGGAGCAGAACGAGCCGGTCAATCCGGAGCTCTGGTTCAAGACTGACAGAGGATGAACTCAGGTATGAAAAAGTTTCTGATGGCTGCCGTGGCTGGCACTCTCACGAGCGTCATCGTAACCACCCAAGTTGCCGCGCCGCTCTTGGCTCAGGAAGCAGAAAAAAGCACCAATGTGTATGAGCAGCTGGACCTTTTCGGCGATATTTTCGAGAGGATCCGCTCACAATACGTGGAAGAGGTGGATGAGAGCGAACTGATCGACGCCGCCATCAACGGTATGCTGACCTCGCTTGATCCGCATTCCAGCTATCTGTCCCCCGACGATGCGGCAGATATGCGCGTGCAAACACGTGGTGAGTTCGGCGGCCTTGGTATCGAGGTGACCCAGGAAGAGGGTTTCGTGAAGGTTGTGGCGCCGATGGACGGCACGCCCGCCGATGAGGCCGGTGTCGAGGCCGGAGATTTCATCACCCACGTGGATGGTGAAAGCGTGCTCGGCCTGACGTTGAATGATGCCGTCGATATGATGCGTGGCCCGGTCGGGTCCGAGATCGTGATCACCGTCGTTCGTGAGGGTGAGGCGGAGCCTTTTGATATCTCCATCATCCGCGACACCATCAAGCTAACTGCCGTGCGCGCACGCACCGAGCGTGACGCCGTGGTGCTGCGCGTCACCACGTTTAACGATCAAACCTTCCGCAACCTGGAAAGTGGTCTGAACGAACAGATCGAAGAGGCTGGAGGCAAAGATTCAGTTTCGGGCATCGTGCTTGACCTGCGCAACAATCCCGGCGGTTTGCTGAACCAGGCGATCAAAGTATCGGACGCGTTCCTCGACAAAGGCGAGATTGTCAGCACCCGTGGCCGCGATCCCCAGGACGGGGAACGCTTCAACGCGACCGAAGGCGACTTGGCCGAAGGGTTGCCCATGGTCGTGCTGATCAATGGCGGCTCTGCCAGCGCCTCTGAGATCGTGGCGGGCGCGCTGCAAGATCACCGCCGCGCGATCGTCGTAGGAACAAAGAGCTTTGGCAAAGGCTCCGTTCAGACGGTGATGCCATTGCGCGGCGACGGCGCCATGCGCCTGACAACCGCACGCTACTACACGCCGTCCGGTCGTTCGATCCAGGCTTTGGGTGTGTCCCCGGATATCTTCGTGGAACAGCCTCGCCTCGCAGAGGTCGATGAAGAGGAGGAAGAAACCCGCACGCGCCGCTCCGAGGCCGAGCTGCGGGGCCGCCTCGACAATGACAGCCTCAGCGAAGAAGAGATGCGCATGATCGAAGAAGATCTCAAGCGCGCCGAAGAGGTCGCTGAGCTGCGCGAAGAGGATTACCAGCTGGCCTACGCAATCGATATCCTCAAGGGTCTGAACGCGCTGAACGGTCAGTAAGCACCAGATCTAAGAAACTAAAAAGCCGCGGACAGGATCCGCGGCTTTTGTATTCTGAGGGGCGGGGTTTCACGCGTCGCAGGCGCAACCCGTATGACCGCAGCCAGAGCCGTCAGGGTGGCCGTCGGCACAGGCATCACTGCAGTAGTTCTTGTCGTCCTTTTTGATCGCATCATTGATGTCAACGATGCAAACGCAGGTGTCGCAGGCGCATTTTTGTTGAGTGACTGTCGGCATGGTTTTGATCCTTCAGGTTTCCAGGGTTTCGTCATGGTGGTGGTCAAAGAGGTGCTCAATCATGATCTTCAGGACGCTGTGCACGCAAGCATCGGCCATCGAGTAAAAGACCTGCTTGCCACGTCTATCCGCCTTCAAGATCCGCGCAGACCTTAGCAGCCTGAGGTGATGACTGACCAATGACGGCGATGAGCCGAGCGTCTCGGCAATCTCGCCCGCCGCGCGTTCCTGATCCATACAGGCAACAACAATCGACAGACGCGTCGGGTCTGCCAGCAGACCAAAGGTCTCTGCCAGCTCTGTGATTTGATCCAGATTGAGATCCAGTTCATTCATAACAAACATTTAAACGGTTGTTCAACTGTCGTCAACGATGAACCGCCTTAGACCCGATGATAGGGCGTCCCCGCCAGTATCGTTGCCGCACGATAGAGCTGCTCACTCAGCATCACGCGCGCCAGCATATGTGGCCACACCATCTTACCAAAGGACATCGCCATATCTGCGCGGGCTCGAAACTGAGGCTCAAGCCCGTCAGCCCCGCCGATGACAAAGGCCACATCCCCGCGACCATCATCGCGCCACCGAGCCAGCGCATCCGCGAACTGAACGGAGGTCAGCACCTTACCGCGCTCATCCAAGACAACGCGCAAGGCGCCGTCTGGCAGCGCCTTTTCCAGCAGTTCGGCCTCCTCGGCCATGGTGCTGGCTTTGCGCTCATCCACCTCATGCATCGCATGCGGCCCGAGCCCGAGCGCGCGTCCGGTCCGATCAAACCGCCCTAGATAGTCATCAATGAGCGTGCGCTCTGGTCCCGCTTTCAGGCGGCCCACAGCGCAAACATGAACCCGCATAGTCGCTTATTTGGCGGCCGTCTTCGGGCCCGGCATCCACATCTTTTCAAGCTGGTAGAATTCCCGCACTTCAGGGCGGAACACATGGACGATCACATCGCCCGTGTCCAAAAGAACCCAGTCCCCGGTCTCTTTGCCCTCGACCTTGGTCAGCACACCCAGTTCCGACTTCAACCGTTCCGCCAGCTTTTCAGAAAGCGCCGTCACCTGACGCGTCGAGCGGCCCGAACAGATCACCATGTAATCACCAATCGCCGTTTTCCCGCGCAGGTCGATCTGCACGATGTCTTCGGCTTTGTCGTCTGTTAGGGAAGAAAGAATGCGCGTCAGCTGTTCCTCGCTTGAAGCGCTTGGTGGCACCGCAATGGGTGCGCTGTTGTCTGCGGTCATCGCCGCATCAGCCGTAAAAGACAGAACCGTTGCCTCCTTTGGGTTACGCACCGCGCTGCCCCGGTGCTGGGCATAAGTCTAAGTTAACAACCGATCCGTGACATTTCAATGAAACCTGAGGTCCCTTCGTGGCCCGTGGCCCTTTTGCGCCACTCAATGAGGCACAGAGACATGCACACAGGTGCGATCTTTCAAAGGTCAGCGCGATGCTCTCCGGGTCATCGCCGCAGGCCCCCTTCGATCTGGAGGGCACATCGCGCACTACTACAGCATAAAAATTTATTTAAAACAATGTTTTGGCTATTTCCGCAAAGAATTGAAGTTTTCCATTGAACCTTTTGCCGGCCGAACGCGACCCATCACCGTAACGCAGCCAAGCAATTTAATTGCTTGAGAAAACGGAGATGAAAATGTCAAACGCAATGTCCAGACGGGGCTTCTTGTCCACACTCGCAGCAGCGGCTCTTGTCAGCAGCACAGCACCAGCTTTTGCAGGTGGTGACGGCGGCGGTGACCGAAAATCGGTCAAACCAAAATCCACGGGCGGATCCAGCAAGAAGACGAAAAAGAAGTTAAAGTTCGAGATCTACGCCGAAACTGTCGAGGACAACTACCGCACAAGAGGCATGGGTTACTACACCTCCAGCAAATCCAGAATGAAGCGCCTGCTCGAACGGATGCATCAAGAGCGAAAGGCGGGCCAAAGTCACATACGCGACACCCTCGACAAAATTCAACTCGGGATAATCGGAGGGCGCCTCGACCCAAAGAAGCATAAACCAGGATTGGCCACCGACATCATTAACGCGTCTTCAGAATACACCAAATACAGAAACAAAAAGAGCTCGAAAGCGAAGCATAGTGCATGAATGAAGTTTTGGATCGGTTTCGTGCCCTAAAGCGCATCCCCCAAAAGCACATGATGAAAGGCCGCTCACGAGCCGTCTTTCAACCTCTCCGGCGCACGGTTTTCGGCCATTGTTTACGCGCCTCTCCGTCCTCCTTCTGCGGCCGCGTCACAAGCGGTCTTAAGCCCAGAATTCTATTGGTCTTTCTTGATCAGTTTCCTGCTGGACAAGCCGCCGACATCCCTTAGGCTCACCGCACTGACCCGGAGGCCAAAGATGACCACAGCGCTGATCACCCATGATGATTTCTTCAACCACATCACGCCGCCCGGTCATCCCGAACGCGTTGCGCGCCTAGAGCATCTGCTGCCCGCATTGAACGGCAAGGCTCTGATGCGCGCGGAGGCCCCTGAGTGCACGGATGAGGACATTCAGCTCTGTCATCCGGCCAGCTACATCGCAAAAATCGCAAGCGCTTCCCCATCCGAGGGCTTCGTTCAAATCGATGCCGACACCCACATGTCACCGGGCTCTTACATCGCAGCCCGCCGGGCCGTGGGCGGCGCGGTTAAGGCCGTGGATATGGTCATGGAAGGCGCTGCTGACAACGTGTTCGTCGCCTGCCGGCCCCCGGGGCACCATGCCGAGACGGCCACACCTATGGGCTTTTGCTTCTTCGGGAATGTGGCCATCGCCGCCAAACACGCGCTTGAACGGCACGGCCTCAAACGGGTCGCTGTCGTTGATTTCGACGTGCATCACGGCAACGGCACGCAGGATCTGTTGAAGTCCGAGGCGCGGTCGCTCTTCATCTCGTCACACCAGATGCCTCTCTGGCCCGGCAGCGGCGCTGCCTCTGAGACAGGGGATCACAACAATGTCCTCAATATCCCGCTTGCCCCGGGCACCGGCAGTGATGGATTCCGGAGCAAATATGAGGGCATGGTCTTCCCAGCGCTTGAAGAATTCAAACCAGAGATGCTCTTCATCTCCGCAGGGTTCGATGCGCATGAGGCCGATCCTCTCGCCAACCTGATGTTCAAGGACGCCGATTTTGAATGGGTGACAGACAAGCTCTGCGCCATTGCCAAAGCCCATTGTGAGGGGCGCTTGGTCTCATGCCTTGAGGGCGGTTACGACCTCGGTGCTCTCAGCCGGGCCGGCGCGCTTCATGTTGATGCACTGATCCGCGCGAGCACCTAAGTTTAGGAGCGGCTGACGGCGAGGTTCACCCCAAGGCCCACGAGCAGACCACCCCCGATCCGCTGCATCCACCGCGACACGCGATTGGGCCGCTGAAACAGGCGCACCATCTTGTCCGCCAGAAACACATAGACCACGTCACTGGTTGAGAACAGGATGTTGACCACGGTGCCCAGCACCAGGAACTGCACCCAGATCGGCAAGGCCGCAGCCGGATCCGTGAACTGGGGCAGAAAGGCCAAAAAGAAGAGCGCGGTCTTGGGGTTCAGCACCTCCACCAAGACGCTTTGCCAAAACGCCTGCGCCTTCGGTTTTGGCATCACTGGGCTAGTCTCATGCAAAGGTCGCGCCACCAATATGCGCAGACCCAGATAGACGAGGTACCCCGCCCCCGCGAGCTTCAGCGCCGTGTATAGAACCGGTACAGCCTCAAAGAGGATCGTCAGACCAAGTGCTGCCGCAACAACATGGGCATACCCGCCAATATGCAGGCCCAAAACCGCCTGCAAGCCCACGCGTTTCCCGCCGCTAAGCGCGCGCGCGATCGTGTAAATGACACCAGGCCCCGGCATAACGGCAAACACCAGCCCAGCCACAAAGAAAGCAACTAGCAGTTCGGTTCCAGGCATCGCACCCCTCCTTTAGAGGACATCCATAACCCAAATTTCACAGATAAACTGAGGCTCTGTCGTTGGCATCATTTGAAAGGGTTCGCCTTTGTGGCTCACGCGCAAACGCCCCGCCACCTCCAGCTCTTCCTGGATCGCGGCATAGCCGAACTCCTCCCACGTCCCGGTAACAACGGCAAAGACGATCTTCCCGCCAGACCGCACCAGTCGCGCATATTCGCGCAGGCTGGTCGACGGCACCTGCGTTGTCGTCCCACAGGTCACGAGCGCATCGCCCACATTCTCAGGAAGCGCCGTTTCCTTGCTCAGATCGCATTCATGGAGGTCTTCATAAATATCTTTGCTGCGCGCGATCTCCAACATGCCCGCTGAGAAATCCAACGCCGTCAGGTGCGTGAACCCCTTGGCCGTCAGCGCCTCGCCCACCAGTCCGGTGCCAGCGCCTGCATCGATCACATGCGATGCGGGATCCAGATGCTCGGCGGCCACCTCCACCAATTTCGACGGCGCGATGTAGTCATCGATGGAGCCGACATCGCCATCATATTGTTCGGCCCACATATCATAGCGCCGCTGCAATTCCTCGTTGGTCGGCGCCCGGATCACCCAGTTCACGCGTTCAATCTGGCTGTCAGGAAGTTCTTTTTCGGCCATGTGTCACCCCACTCCATGATTGCGATTGTACCCGTTGATCGCGGGCGGTTGCCAATCTCCAAGCGCACCCTCGGAAGGCGCAAAAACTTCCACCAACAGAGGATGGCACGAGGCGACATCGCTGGAATGCTCCGTTGAACAATCCCCGCCCGGGCAGGCTGACAGGGCTCCCAGAAGGTCAATCTCTGCGAAAAACTCAAGGTAGTCGCCGGGCCGCACCGGGCTGGCTTTCATAAAGTACTGGCCCGTGTCGCGGGTGAACCCGGTGCACATGAAGACGTTCAGAACATCATGAACCAAAGGCTCGGCTTCATCGAGCGAAAGACCCGTCTCCGCAGACAAGGCGCGCAGCAGGTTGGAATGACAGCAATTGTGATAATGCGTGCCCTGCAGCAAGTAGCCCGTATAGGGGTCACACCGCGTGCCGATCACGTCATGCACCGACCCGCCAAACTCATCTATGCCGTACCAATCAAGCGTATCCTCCACGATCGTCGCCATAGGGCGCAGGTACGGAAAAGATGACCACATGCGCTCTCCCGTGGTGATATGCGTCCCATGCAGCGCCCGTGTCTTGCCAGAATAAAAGCGTTCACCCAGATCACGAGCATGCCACAGGTTCAAATCCCCAACCTGCGGCCCCTCAATGCTGGAAATCCGGAAGAACTGCCCGGCATCCACGCGAAAGCAGCTGGCATCTCGCGGCTCAACGCGCACTTCGCTGATCTTCTCGGCACCCGCCCGTGCCGCCTTGTAGCCGCTGAGATCCGGTACCGGCAGCGTCTCGTTGGGATAACAGATCACGGGTTTAACGGCCCGGCGATCCGCCGCGTCTACAGGTATCGTCATGCCTCAGGGATCCTCATTCACCAATGCGCGATCAAGGATGGCCGTTTGGCCGGACATGTAAAGCCCTATCGTCCTAAGGGCCGCATGAGATGGGCCGATCAGAGCCCCATGAGCTCCGCGACGAGCTTCTCCACACGGGACCGGCGCGTTTCCTCTCGCTTGGCGGATTGAATGGTATGAAGCATGCCACGCTGTTTTCCCGGAGTAAGCCCGGTCCAGGCCTTCGTCACACCGGCCTGCCGGATGGCCAGCATCACATCATTCGGTACATCCACCGCGTTTGGATCGGATTTGCGCATCCTCACGTCGATGGGTTCACGGGGGTCTATCCTGGCCTCAGCCAGAACGCGCTTCCCGGTATAGACAAAAACCTGATCGATGACCGGCGCCTTGGTCAGTGACATGTTGAACGGGCAATCGTTCAACTCGACGTCGACCCTCTTGGCCCCTAGTGCCTGCAAATCCGCATAAACATGATCCGGAAGCGGCAACACCGTGTAGACGCTGTCTCCCCATTCCATAGGAACAACACGACCCTCAAATGAGATCCACTCACTCATGAGGGCGCGGTCAGACCGCGCGTTCCACCATCATCTTCTTGATTTCGGCAATCGCCTTGGCGGGGTTGAGACCTTTCGGGCAGGTCTTAGCGCAGTTCATGATGGTGTGGCAGCGGTAGAGCTTGAAGGGATCTTCCAGATCATCAAGCCGCTCTTTCTGCGACTGATCGCGCGAGTCGATGATCCAGCGATACGCATGCAGCAGCGCAGCTGGCCCGAGGTACTTGTCGCCATTCCACCAATAGCTCGGGCAGGATGTCGAGCAGGACGCACACATCACGCATTCATAAAGCCCATCGAGCTTTTCGCGATCCTCTATCGACTGACGCCACTCTTTTTCCGGGCGGTTTGTCTTTGTCTCGAGCCATGGCATGATTGATGCGTGTTGCGCATAGAAATGCGTGAGGTCCGGGATCAGGTCCTTCACCACAGGCATGTGCGGCAGCGGGTAAATCTTCACCGTTCCGTTGGGCGTTTCATCGATGCCGTGCATGCAAGCCAAGGTGTTGATCCCGCCAATGTTCATTGCGCAAGATCCACAGATCCCTTCGCGGCATGACCGGCGAAACGTCAGCGTCGGGTCAATCTCGTTCTTGATCTTCAACAACGCGTCCAAAATCATCGGGCCGCAGGTGTTGAGATCCACGTAATAGGTATCAATCCGCGGGTTCTGCCCGTCATCTGGGTTCCAGCGATAGATCTGGAACTTGCGCACGTTATTGGCACCCTTAGGCTTGGGCCATGTCTTGCCCATTTTCATCCGGGAATTTTTAGGAAGGGTCAATTGGACCATTCTTCTCTCCTAAATACCTTCTTTCGCGACGCCTGAATAACGTTATCTATGTGGATCGGACGCTCAATCCAGCATTAGACTATATAAGGCGCCTTCGACGCCAATTCACCCAATGGACCAGTGCTTTCGGGGAAGACTTGCTCCAGTTTGGCGGCAAAGCTACGGTCCTGCAGCGCAAGCCACACAATAATACGATATTCTGGATCGTCATGCATGGCTTTCCATCGGTCTAATGGTCGCAGTTCCTGCGCATCTGTCGCTTCGGGCTGAAAAGACGAGCCATTGCCATAGGCTTCCACGCGGCCCGTGCTGTCATCTTGCTGCTCAAAACCCATCTTCTGCAAAACATCGGCGCGGTAGTTTTTATCCTCAAGCCAGGCATCATATCGGATCATCACCGGCGATGACGGATCTTCTTGGGTCACCAGATCAAGCATATCGCCATAAACATCGACAAGGCGCAGAGCGAACGCCATCCTTTGATGGGCAGAAAGCTCAGCATTTCCCTGCACTTTCTTCACCAAAGAGGCTGCCCAATTCAGAAAGTCCCGTGCGATGATCACGTCCCGGGTGATGTCCTCAAGATCAAGGGGGCCGCTGATAGGCTTGCGGCGCGGGGTCGACGGCATCAGGTTTTCGTAAGATACAAACACACTCGCCCCTTCGCCCACAGTTTGCGCTTGGGGCAAGGCTTCCGCGCCCGGATGCCCCACCTTCATGCCATCGACTTCTATGCCGTTATGGGCCTTAAACGGGCTCTGGCCGGCGCGACAATTGTTGAAAAAGATCGTCCTGCCTGGAGCGTTTCGAGACAGCCAGTTGATGATGGCGTGGTTGCCAGACCGCCGCAGCCCAAAAACCCGGAAGATCTGCCCTGGCTGAATGCCGAGATCCGGGTACGCGGCCACAGTATCAAGCACCTGTTACGCTTCGCGCTAGATCCAAGCTGAGAAATGTCGTCCAAGGTCGGCCAAAACGCATCAGAATGTCCGTTCTTTGGGCGCGATCTTCTTGAGCTCAATGCCACCATCATCTTCTAGCGTCAGCGGTGCCTCAATGATCGGACGATAGGTCAGCGTCAGGTCCGTGCCATCAACCTTGGCGACCGTGTGAACGCGCCAATTCTCATCATCGCGGGTGGAATAATCCTCATGGGCATGGGCACCGCGGCTCTCATGCCGCGCTTCGGCACCATAAATCGTCGCCAGCGCGTTGGGCATGAGGTTTGTCAGCTCAAGCGATTCCATCAGATCTGAATTCCAATAGAGGCTGCGATCGGTGACCTTGATGTCGTCAAGCTTCTTGGCAATGACGTCCATCTTCTCGACGCCTTCGGCCATGGTTTTCGACGTCCGGAACACCGCCGCATCGGCCTGCATGGTCTTTTGCATCTCAAGCCGAAGCTCAGCCGTTGGCACCGCGCCATCCGCATAGCGCATCGCGTCAAAGCGCGCGAAGGTCTTGTCGACCTCCGCCGTGTTGGTCGAGGGCCGTGCCGCATCGCGATCCACAACTTTACCCGCACGAATAGCCGAAGCCCGGCCAAACACCACCAGGTCAATGAGCGAGTTCGATCCCAGCCTGTTTGCCCCGTGCACAGAGGCGCATCCGGCCTCGCCCACAGCCATAAGGCCCGGCACGATGCGGTTGGGATCATCCTCGGTCGGGCTGATCACTTCACCCCAGTAATTCGTTGGGATGCCGCCCATGTTGTAATGCACGGTCGGGAGAACCGGGATCGGTTCTTTGGTGACGTCAACACCGGCAAAGATGCGCGCGCTTTCAGAGATCCCGGGCAGACGCAGCTGCAGCGCCTCTGGCGGCAGGTGGCTGAGGTTGAGGTGGATGTGATCCCCTTCCATGCCCACGCCGCGGCCTTCGCGGATCTCCATGGTCATGGACCGGCTCACATAGTCACGGGGTGCAAGGTCTTTGTAGTTGGGCGCATAACGCTCCATGAACCGTTCGCCCTCGGAATTCGTCAGGTATCCGCCTTCGCCGCGCGCACCTTCTGTGATCAGACAGCCCGATCCATAGATGCCCGTGGGGTGGAATTGCACAAACTCCATGTCCTGCAAATGCAGACCGGCGCGCGCCACCATGCCGCCCCCGTCGCCCGTGCAGGTATGCGCCGACGTGGCCGAGAAATAGGCGCGGCCGTATCCGCCCGTGGCCAGCACCACCATCTTGGAATTGAAGACATGCATCGTGCCGTCGTCGAGCTTCCAGCAGACGACACCCGTGCACACGCCATCGTCGCTCATCATCAGGTCGATGGCGAAAAACTCGATGTAGAATTCCGCGTTGTTCTTGAGCGACTGGCCGTAAAGCGTGTGAAGGATCGCATGACCCGTCCGGTCGGCTGCCGCGCAGGTCCGCTGCACGGGCGGGCCTTCGCCATATTCCGTGGTGTGACCCCCAAACGGGCGCTGATAAATCTTGCCCTCTTCGGTCCGGCTGAAGGGCACGCCGTAATGTTCCAGCTCATAGACTGCTTTGGGGGCCTCTCGCGCCAGATACTCCATGGCATCCGTGTCCCCCAGCCAGTCAGAGCCTTTGACCGTGTCATACATGTGCCATTGCCAGCTATCGGGTCCCATGTTCCCAAGGCTCGCCGCGATGCCGCCCTGCGCCGCCACGGTGTGCGACCGGGTTGGGAATACCTTGGTGATGCAGGCGGTCTTCAGGCCTTGTTCGGCCATCCCGAGCGTGGCGCGAAGACCCGCGCCGCCCGCTCCGACGACCACAACATCATAATCATGCGTCTCGTATTCATAGGCTGCCATACATATCCTCCGTCGCGGTTAAAACGCGATCTTTGCGACTGCATATAGACCGGTGAGCATCGCGGCGTAGCTCAAGCCGGTCATGACTAAAATGGAAATTTTCCGCGCCGTTCCGTGTACATAGTCTTCTAAAAGGACCTGAACACCATCGCTGAAATGTTTGAAGCCGACAATGAAGGTCAGGGCGACAACACCAGCCGGGAAGGGCTTGGCAAAAAACGCGACAACCTCGTCATGGGGGCGGCCCAGCATCGGACCCACCGTGAAGATGAAAAGAGGCATCAAGACCAAAAGCGCGATTGAACTGACCTTCATGAGAACGGCGTGGTGCACGGCCTCGCTAAGGGATCCGTGGCTGAAGGCGTATTTGATCTTGGAAATCATCCGCTGCGCCCGCCCTTACACCAGAAAGACCGTTGCGACGGTCAACAGGAATGATCCACCGACACAGGCCCAGCCCAGTTTTTCTGCCGTCGGGATATCCAGCATCAGTGCATTGTCCCAGATCAGATGGCGCACGCCGGCCAGAAGGTGATACCAAAGCGCCCAGACCGACCCTAACATGACCAGATCGCCAAGCAGGCTGGTGATCACCCAATCCGCGATGGCAAACGCCCCTGGCGATATCGCTGCGGCAAGAAACCACCACACCATAAGAAGCGATGCCACAAGCAATGCATTGCCTGTTATCCGCGTCAGGATTGACGTCATAGAGGTCAGCTGTGGGCGATAAATTGTCAGATGTGGCGACAGCGGACGATTACCGCGGTTCACATCAGCCATGACTGGTTCCTCCGAATGGGCTGGATGCATATAGCCAAATCTGGCTCACACGCATCACTGGCAAGGGTCACTCAACCTTTTTAACTGTTTAATTGGCACTGCAAACCCTCAATACGCTGTTACGTCGTCGCAGGATGAGATTCTTTTTCCGACAGCGGTAACATGTGATCACAGTAATTTTGCCTGTGATCACAAAGGTTGTTTCGTTACCGGTAACGTCAAATTCGAGACAGGCTTGGACACTTCCCGCAGCAGCTTCATGCGCATGCGCCTGGGGTATTCGTCAAAGGAATTCGCTGTAATCACAAACGCCCCGGGCCCGAGAATCACGTTCTCCCAGAAGTATTCCGTCAACATTGGCTCCGCACCTTCGATGACCAGGGCATTCACTGTCGTGCCTGCCGCCAAAAGCTCGGCCGCCGCGTCTTTTGGCTCAACACCTTCATTCGACGATCCATCACCCGAGATATCGATAACATGTCTGTCACAGGCCGGCGCATCGGCAAACTGCGCCTGTGAGAACTCCATCGCCTCCCCAATGGCCGTCGAGTAGTTGCGCCACTTGCGGTTCACCGTCTCGATGCGAGAGGCCAGCGCGTCCACCTCCTCAAAGCTGCGCACCTGCGTCCATGGGATCGAAATGGCCTGTCGGGTCGTGCCCGTCCATTGCAGCACCATGATCGCCGCCTCTCCCACCACCAGGGCTTCAGACACGGACGGATCGCGCAGACCTTCGGCCAATCCATCCATTTGAATGCGAAACTCCGTGTTGTCGACGGAACCAGATACGTCCACGGCGAGCACCAGGGCGATGTCGCAGGCTCGGGCTGGCACGGCAGCAAACAGCAAACTGGCGCAGAGAAAACACATTCGCATGAGGTGAAGCTAGCAGCAGAGTGTGCAGCACTCCATCACCTTAGTGTTAGCGCCTCCATCGGCGCCCATCCGCGCTCAACGATCCACTGATCCGGGTCAAACGCGAGGAAATTTCCGCCACCCCCAAATTGATCAAACACCCGGCTGATTGGCTCTCCAGCCAGATCGCAATAGAGCAGCGTTCCGACGGCGCCGTGGCCCACAAACAAGAGATCCCTATCGGGCAGGTCTGAGGCCACCCGTCGCACGGCAGAACAGATGCGGTCTTGCGCAGACGCGGCCGTTTCCCACCCCCTCACGCTGACCAATGGATTGGCAAAGAAGGCATCGGCCGTGCGCTCAAACTCTTCCTTTGGCAGAAACCCCGTCGCACTGCGGTCATTTTCATGCATGTCGGGGCAAACTTTGATCGCCCGCCCACTGCCTGCCGCTAGGATCCAGCCGGTCTCGAGCGCTTTTCGCTCCGCGCTGGTCACCACCTGAGTTCGAGACATGTCACCGAGGCGTGCGGCAAACGCCTCAGCTCTCCGTCGCCCGTAGTCATTCAGTCCCCAGTCCGGCACCGCGACAGTCGGATCCATGGTGACCTGGGGATGGGTCAAGTAGAAGGCGCGTCGCACTGCCATGGCTACATGGGGATCAGCGCCCAGTAGTCGAGATCAAGCATAACATGGCCCAGGTACTTTCCGTCGTCCCCCTTGAGATCAAAGGGCGCCCCACCTTTCGTGGCCACCAACCGCAATCGCAACGCACCGACCCCCGGCGCGCCCGTCTCGGCTTTATCAAGCACTTCGGACCAGGCCTTAATCGTGTCGCCCGAATAGCACGGATTGGCATGCGTCCCGCCATTCAATCCCGCCACAACCTGCGCATTGGCCAGACCGTTAAACGACAGGGTCCGCGCCATGGAAATCACATGCCCGCCATAGATCAAACGCTGGCCATCTTCGCGCAAACTGGCATCGAAATGCACCTTGGCCGTGTTCTGCCACAGGCGCGTGGCCATCATGTGCTCGGCCTCTTCCACTGTGACACCGTCGACGTGGTCGATCGTCTCGCCAACCTCATAGTCGCCCCAGCGATGCGGCTCTCCGGCCAGCGTGAAATCGTAATTGGTAAAGTCGAGGCCCTCCGGCACCACAAGGTCCCCCGCCTCCAGCGCAGGCTTGAGCGTCGGGATCACAGCCTCTGGCGCGTCCGAGCCGGGATCGCGCTTGCGCACCATCGCCCAGCGCACGTAATCGAGCACCACGTCATCGTGCTGATTCATACCCCTAGTGCGCACCCAAACGTCGCCGGACTTACCGTTGGAATTCTGCTTCAGACCGATCACGTCCGATGTCGACCGGATCGTGTCCCCTGGCCAGATGGGCCTTAGCCACCGCCCTTCCGCATATCCCAAATTTGCCAATGCATTCAGAGAGATATCCGGAACGGTCTTGCCAAACACAACGTGAAACGCGGCCATGTCATCCAACGGCGCGGCCGGCAGGCCACAGCTTTGGGCAAATGCGTCCGACGAATAGATCGCGTGCCGTGCCGGATAAAGCGCGTGATAGAGCGCACGCTCTCCGCCCGATACTGTTCGCGGCACAGCATGATGGATGGTCTCTCCCACCGTGTAATCTTCAAAAAACCGGCCCGGATTGGTCTTTGCCATCACTGCTCTCCCAACTCTACGTCGGGGCTATACTCCCCCTCGACCTCTTTGGTGACAGCCTGCCCGCACCGCATCACTCCATTTGCCTGATCAAACGCGTAGGTGGGGGGGCCGTGCAGCACCCACCCATTGTTCAGCGCGGCCGTCACCTTGTGGCAAAATGCGGATGTGTCATCAGCGCTGAGAAAACGATAGAGTTTCATGGCTCACTCCGCCGCCATCTGTGCAATCGCGTCGACCTTCGCGAGCGTCCGCTTGGCCGCGACCACGTGCAGGTTTTCCACGATCTGCCCATCAACCACCGCGACGCCCTGACCCGACGCCTGGCCGTCCTCGAACGCCGCAATCTGACGCCGCGCGAGATCCACCTCGGACGCCGATGGCGCAAAGGCGGTGTTTGTGACGTCAATCTGCATCGGGTGAATCAGGGTCTTGCCGTCAAAGCCAAGATCGCGCCCCTGCTCGCATTCCGCCTTGAGCCCGTCGCCATCCCGAAACCGGTTATAGACCCCGTCAATAGCCACCACACCTCGGGTGGCCCGAGCGGCCATAACAATCCTTTGTAGCGCCGTCATCAAAGGCAGGCGATCCGGGCGATAGCGACAGCCCAGATCCTTGGTAAGGTCATTGGTGCCGGTCACCAGGCCCGCAACCCGGTGGTGCGCTGCAATCTCAGGGGCGTTAAAAACGCAGGTCGGCGTCTCCATCATCACCCAAATGGGCATGCTTGGTTCCAAAAGATCCGCCAAGGCATCCACATCCGTAGGCGTGTTCACCTTGGGCAGGAGAAAGATGTCCGCCCCCACATCGCGCAGCACGCGCACATCCTCAAATCCCCACTGCGATGTCAGTGCATTGATCCGCACAATTTTGGCCCGCTTGCCGTAGCCATCCTGCTGTAACGCGTCTTTGAGCGTCTCGCGGGCCTCGGCTTTGGCTTCGGGCGCCACAGCATCTTCGAGATCAAAGATGATCGCATCGGTCTGCAAACTCCGTGCCTTTTCCAAAGCACGGGTCTTGGAGCCAGGAATATAGAGAACGGAACGATAGGGACGCGTTGCAAGATCCATTGGCGGGCCTTCTTGAAATTTTCGTGCGGAGAAATGGCATTTTTTGTCAGAAATGTTCAACCCGTTTTTTGCCGCAGCGCAGAAAATTCCGGCGCAACACCCATGCGCACCTTCCGTTTACCTTCTCTTGGTATCCAGACAACACCCTAAGACACATTGGACAGTGGACCCAATCCTGGAAAGGGGTTTGAAATGAACTTGAAAAAATTCTTCCTACCTACCGCCGTTCTGGCGGTTGCGTCTGGCCTCCTCACTGTAAAAGCGAACGCGGCAACCTGCGCACCGCGCGACGTTGTCGTGGAACGCCTTGCCGAACGATATGGCGAGTCCCGCCAATCCATCGGTCTGGGTGCCAACAATGCCGTGGTTGAGGTTTTTGCGTCTCAGGAAACCGGCACCTGGACGATCACGGTGACATCGGTCCATGGTATGACCTGCTTGGTTGCAAGCGGTCAATCTTTTGAGGCACTTGATGAACCAATACCGGCAGAAGGCAACGACGCCTAAGGCAAAGCTCAGGCGCCGGGATGCATCCGCAGTTCCGGCGCGAGAATCGGCCGCCAGGACAGTGTGGTGCGCGTTTTTGCGGCTGCAACTTCGACGGCATAGCCCCCGATAGCGTAAACATGCCGCGCCATGATGCCGCGCATGCGAATGTCTATCCCCTGTTTTAAAAAGAAAAATTTTTTACATACCGCCGTATACCGCGGAATGTCAGCCGCGCTCGCCCTCCGGAGCGGACTTGCACGCCACAGTCTTTGGGACTAGCCATTTGGTCGACGAACCAATCGGAGTTGAACGTATGGCCAGACCCAAAATCGCCTTGATAGGCGCCGGACAAATCGGGGGTACACTCGCCCATCTCGCAGCGCTTAAGGAATTGGGGGATGTGATCATGTTCGACATCGCCGAAGGAATTCCGCAGGGCAAAGCGCTCGATATCGCTGAATCCGGGCCATCTGAGGGGTTTGATGCTGACCTGAAAGGCACGCAAGATTACTCTGACATCGCTGGCGCCGATGTGTGCATCGTGACGGCCGGCGTCGCGCGCAAGCCCGGCATGAGCCGCGATGATCTGCTGGGCATCAATCTCAAGGTCATGAAATCGGTTGGGGAGGGCATTCGCGACAACGCGCCCGACGCCTTTGTCATCTGTATCACCAACCCGCTCGACGCGATGGTCTGGGCCCTGCAAAAGTTCTCCGGCCTGCCCGCAAGCAAGGTTTGCGGCATGGCCGGCGTGCTGGACAGCGCACGCTTCCGCCACTTTCTCGCGGACGAATTTGGCGTCTCCATGAAAGATGTTACCGCCTTCGTGCTGGGTGGCCACGGCGATACGATGGTGCCGTCGTTACGCTATTCGACAGTGGCCGGCATTCCCCTGCCGGATCTCGTCGCGATGGGCTGGACCACGCAGGAGAAAATGGACGAGATTGTCCAGCGCACCCGCGATGGCGGCGCCGAGATTGTGGGACTGCTGAAGACGGGCTCTGCGTACTACGCTCCCGCGACATCTGCGATCGAAATGGCTGAGGCCTATCTCAAGGATCAAAAGAGGGTTCTGCCCTGCGCGGCCTATTGCAAGGGCGATTTGGGCGTCAAAGACATGTATGTCGGCGTGCCCACAGTCATCGGCGCGGGCGGGATTGAGCGGATCGTAAACATCACGCTCAATGAAGAAGAACAAGAGATGTTCGACACATCGGTGAAGGCCGTGAAGGGTCTAGTCGATGCCTGCAAAGAGATCGACGGCTCACTGGCCTGAGCGCATTTAAAAACAATTGCAACGCGAATGCCCCGGGATAGACCCTCGGGGCGTTTTGTTTTGTGGATCGCCGCTCCGAAAAATTCTGTGACACTCGGTTCTTCGCGAGAAAAAGTGCGCAGCCCACGAAATTGAGCCGCGAATCGCGCGGAACACCACAGCTTTCTGCTCCGCGGAAATTTTTGTGATCACACGATTTAATCGTGTGATCACAAATCAGATTAATCACCTTCAATTGATCACAATTCCGGAAAATCCCTTTCGTTTAGGGCGTTTCAGCACCACTATATCGCGTGAAGAAAAAGTCAAACGGGACAGCCAAATGAACATTCATGAATACCAGGCTAAGGCCTTGTTGCGCTCTTATGGCGCGCCGGTCTCTGATGGGCGCGTCGTTCTCAAGGCGGAAGAGGCCAAAACAGCTGCCGGGGCGCTGGACGGCCCTTTGTGGGTGGTCAAGGCGCAAATTCACGCGGGCGGTCGCGGCAAAGGCTCATTCAAAGAAACAGGCGCCGGAGAGGCTGGCGGAGTGCGTCTGGCCAAATCCGCCGCTGAGGCCGCCGATGAGGCCAAGAAAATGCTCGGCCGCACCCTGGTGACGAAACAGACGGGCGCGCCCGGCAAGCAGGTCAACCGCATCTACATTGAGGACGGCTCTGGTATTGAGCGCGAGATGTATCTGGCGCTGCTCGTCGATCGCGGCACGTCGCGGGTCAGCTTTGTCTGCTCAACCGAGGGCGGCATGGACATCGAAGAGGTGGCCGCCGCAACGCCGGAAAAGATCCTAAGCTTCGCAGTGGATCCCGCCACCGGGTATCAGGCTTTCCACGGCCGACGGATCGCCTTCATGCTAGAGCTCACGGGCAAGCAGATCAAGCAATGCGTCTCGCTGATGGGCACGCTCTACAAGATGTTCCTGGAAAAGGACATGGAGATGCTCGAGATCACCCCGCTCATCGTGACAGATGCGGGCGATCTCAAATGCCTGGATGCGAAAATGGGCTTTGACAGTAACGCCGTCTACCGTCACGCCGACATCGCAGAACTGCGGGATGTCACCGAAGAGGACCCCAAAGAGCTCGAAGCATCCAAATACGATCTGAACTACATCGCTTTGGATGGTGAGATCGGCTGCATGGTGAACGGCGCGGGCCTCGCCATGGCGACGATGGACATCATCAAGCTCTATGGCTCCGAGCCGGCGAACTTTTTGGATGTGGGTGGCGGGGCCACCAAGGAGAAGGTGACGGAGGCCTTCAAGATCATCACCGCGGATCCGAAGGTGAAGGGCATCCTGATCAACATCTTCGGCGGGATCATGCGTTGTGACATCATCGCCGAGGGCGTGATCGCCGCGGTGCAGGAGGTCGGCTTGAACATGCCGCTGGTGGTGCGCCTCGAGGGCACCAATGTGGATCTCGGCAAGAAGATCATCGCCGAGAGCGGGCTGAACGTGATCTCGGGCGACAATCTGGCGGACGCAGCCGAGAAAAACGTCAAGGAGGTCAAGGGCTAAGGCGCTAGCGCGGCCTTTCTGGCGGGGCAGCTGATCCGCTGCTAACCCACGCGGATGGGGCCTAAGGCGAAGCGGAGCGGCCGCGGGTTGCGGTCCGCCCGGAGCTCCGGGGCCGCGAATTTTAGCTCTGTGAACGGCGCAGGCTCGTCGAGGGGCGGCAGCGTGGCCTCGAAGGTGATGGACGGCTTTTTGAGCCAACCGCCGCCGCGCCGCCTGCGCGCGGTCATGGGCTGACCGTCGACGGTCACGGTCAGTTCTTCGACAATCTTCGCACTCATCGGATCAAGAGCTTCCAATTCCAGCCCACAAGGCCGCCGCCGATTGAGCGGGGCCCAGATGCGGCTG
>ERZ1740059.391-NODE-391-length-23779-cov-4.168901_pt1 | contig 23779 bp, 24 predicted proteins | sample MGYA00581744_ERZ1740059 | MGnify/ENA primary metagenome ERZ1740059 (study PRJEB43018, sample SAMN04849738) | marine metagenome | isolation source: floating plastic debris | place: Pacific Ocean | collected 2008-08-28 | study: EMG produced TPA metagenomics assembly... | reverse complement strand
CCGGGGAAGTCGCCCTGGATGATGTGCGGATCCGTCCCGCAGATGAAGGTCGTGACGACCTTGCCCAGCACCTCGATCGACGTCTCTTCGAGGCCGCTGCGGGTCGTGGTGATGGGTGCGAGCCCGATCGCCGGGTCGAGCACGGTGACGGACACGGAGTCGTTCCCGTTCTCGAGCGCGTCTTCCATGATCGCGGCGGCCTTCGCGGGTGTGATCCAATCGCCGGCGGGCATCGATTGCGTTCGCGTCGAGTCGCGGCCGTTCTGTGTCGTTGTGACTTCGACCTCATCACCGGCAAACACGTACGACACCTCGACCGGGAGTGATCCCATGACCTGCTTCGACCGCATGGACACCGGCGTATGGTCGTCGGTCTCGACGAACTCGGTTTCGATTGTGATGGTGATCTCGATCGGTCCGCGCTTGACGCTCATGCGCATCTCGGCGGCGGAGGTGATCAGGCCCTCCGCTTGGGTCGTTGTCTCGCGCATCCAGCCGGCGCGTTCGCCGTCGATCTGCATGATGTAGTACCGCTCGGCCGGCTGGGCGGTCGAGGCACCGGTTGCGAGCGTGAGCAGCGTGGCGAACAGAAGACGGAATGCGTGCATCATGTGTGCAGTCTACCGCTGCGCGGGCCACCGGCTTCACGCGGCGGGCGGCTATCCTGCCCCTGGATGATCGACACGCACTGCCATCTTACGTTTCCCGACTTTTCGGGTGGTCTCGCTGACGAGCTCGACCTGTGCGAGCGGCACGGCGTCGCCGGCGTGATCACGATCAGCACGACCAGCCGAGACTGTGTGGACGCCTTGCGGATTGCCGAGTCCGACCCGCGTGTGTGGTGCTCGTCGGGCGTGCACCCGTTGTACTCCGATCAGGGCCCGCACGATTGGGACACGGTTCTGGGGTGCGCTCGCTCTGATCGCTGCGTCGCGTGGGGCGAACTCGGGCTCGACAATCACTACGAGCGGCCGCCGAGCACCGTCCAGCATGAGGTGCTCCGCGAGCAGCTCGCGCTGATCGAGGGCGCGACATCAGAGGATGGTGAGCCCGCGCTCGGGAAGCCGATCGTAATCCACTGCCGCGAGGCGTTCGATGATCTGATTCCCGTTCTTGCCGCGTCGTCGCTCCCGAATGATCGCTTCGTATTTCATTGCTTCACCGGGACAGCCGACGACGCGAAGAACGTGCTCGACTTCGGCGCGATGATCTCACTGACAGGCGTCGTCACATATAAAAACGCACGCGACGTTCAGGCCGCGGCGAAACTCATCCCGCTCGACCGGCTGATGGTCGAGACCGATGCGCCGTTTCTGTCGCCCGCTCCGCACCGGGGTGAGCGGCCTTGTCGCCCTTGGATGTCTTCGGTGACCGGGCGGTTTCTGGCAGACCTCCGCGGTGAGTCTTTCGACGCGTTTCATGCCGCGATAAACGCGAACACCGTGAGGTTCTTCGGCATCAGGCCGATGGGGGTGCCCGTATGACACTCGCGGCGTGGCTGCACGACTTGAACCCGTTTGTCGTCCGCATCGCCGGCGACTTCGGCATCCGCTGGTACGGTCTCAGCTACGTGCTCGGCTTCGCGATCGCGTATTTCGCGATCCGGCTTTTGGCCCGGCGGGGTGCGACGCTGCTCCCGGCTGATCGCGCGATGGACGTCGTGATCTACGGCGCGCTCGGCGCTTTCGTGGGTGGCAGGGTCGGCTATGCCGTCGTCTATCAGCCGTCGCTGCTTGTTGAGTTCACGCCATCGTTCCCGTTCTGGGGGATGCTCGCGCTGAACCGCGGGGGGATGGCGTCGCACGGCGGCTTGCCCGGCGTGCTCGTTGCGGGCTGCTTCGCCTCTCGCGGGTTCTTGGCCGTGGACGGCTCGCGCATCGGCGCTAGCCCGATGCTGCATGTGCTCGATGTGTTCGCGCTCGCCGCTCCGTTCGGCCTGTTTCTCGGGCGGGTCGCGAACTTTGTGAACGGCGAGCTGCTCGGCCGAGTGGTAGCGCAGCCGGGCGAGCCTGCCCCGTGGTGGTCGGTTCGGTTCCCGCAAGAACTCCGACCCGAAGAGGCCCAGGGGATCGAGTACACGCCAACGCAGCTGCTTGAGATCGATCGGCTGGTCGGCGAGCAGATGCTGCCGGGCCAGGACTACGAACTCGGGGTTGAGAATCTGATCATCGCCGTGCAGTCCGGCGCTGCTGACATCGCTCAGCGCGTTGAGCCGCTCTTGAGCGCTCGTCATCCGTCCCTGCTGTTCCTGGCGGGTGCCGTGGGTGTGGGGGTCGCGGCTGTGGGGTGGTTCATCGCCCGGAAGCGGCGCGCGCCCGGCGTGATCAGCGCAGCCGTTCTGCTGACCTACGGGCTGCTGCGGATCGCGACCGAGTTCGTGCGTCTGCCCGATGCGCAGCTCGCCGTGCAGCGCCCGCTCGGGCTGTCACGGGGTCAGTGGCTGAGCGTTGTGATGGTCGCTGTGGGGCTGGTGCTCGTCGTGCTCTGCAAGCGAAGCGGCTCGAACCCCATCGGCGGCTGGGCCGAGCGAGGTGACAAGAACGAGCTAGCGTCAGGTTGACGATGGCTTGCGTTCGCGGCCGAGGCGGGCGATGCCGAGTGTGGCGACGAACCCGAGGACGACGAGCCCGCCCGCCCCGGCGATCTGCACACCGGTCGGCGTGAACGACTGCTGCACCCAGTCCTTGGGATCGATGTCCTCGATCGTCTCGGCCGTGACAACTTCGCCGCGGATCTCGTCGCCGACCGCGGGGGGGACACCCTCGCGGAACGGGTAGAGCCCGAGCGGTGCGGCCAGCAGCAGGCCCAGCAGCACGCCGAGGGTCGCCGACTCATAGCGGTGCAGCAAGAACCGCAGCAGGTTGCTGACGACCACGACGCCGAAGACGACACCGAGCCCGACGGGGATGACCACATCCATCTCGCCCAGGGCGGCGTCGATGTCGGCCGCGGTGCCGGCTTTCACGAAGGTCTTGATCGAGTTGATGATCGTGTCGTAGAGCCCCAGCAGCAGCAGGAGGTACGCGCCGCTGACGCCCGGGAGGATCATGGCCGACGCGCCGGCGATGCCCCCGACGAACAGCATGGCGGGACCGCTGGAGCCCCCGGCGTTCGTCGCGCCGCCGGCTTGCAGCAGGACGAGCCCGGCCATGACGGCGACGCCCACGGCCGTGCCGACGATCGCGGGCGTCCCGAAGCCCTTCGCGCGGATCATGCCCGCGAGCAGCGGAGCCCGATGATCAGGCTGTACATACCCCAGCGGAAGTCGATGAGCGCCTGGGCGATTACGCCGGCGAGCGCTCCAATTGCGACAACGGCGGCGAGCACGACCACACCGAGGAGCACGATCGACGATAGCGTGAGCCGGAACCGCGTGGCGTCAGAAATCGCGTCGACAAAGCGGGTGTAGATCCCCGCGGCGACGAGCATCGTGCCGCCCGAGATGCCCGGAACGAGATTCGCGAGGCCCATGAGCGCCCCGCCCATCGCGCCGCGTGCGAGCAGCCCCGCTCCGAGCGGTGGCGGCGTGCCGGTATCATGCGTCGGCGCGGTCATCGGCGGTGAGTCGGCCGAGTGTTCGTTGGTGGTGTCGGTCACGGAGGGCGTCTCACTCATGGCGATCATGGTAACGGGGGGCGCGGGCTACATCGGCTCGCACGCCGTCAAACAGCTTCTCCAGGCGGGGCACACGGTCGTCGCCGTCGACAACCTTGTCCGCGGCCACCGAAAGGCCATCGACCAACTCGCCACCATCGCTGAAGGCCGGCTGGCCTTTGTCGAGGCGGATACGGGTGATCGGCCGACGATCGAGGCCGCCCTGCGCGAGCATGACGTCGACACGGTGATGCACTTCGCGGCGCTCGCGTACGTGGGCGAAAGCGTGACCGAGCCGCTTCGGTATTACCGGGCCAACACGGCGAGCGCTCTCGGGCTTCTCGAGGCCTGCGACGCGGTGGGGGTCAGCCGGTTCATCTTCAGCAGCACATGCGCGACCTACGGCGAGCCGCCCCGGGTGCCGATGGATGAGCACACGCCGCAGTCGCCGGTGAGCCCGTACGGAGTGTCGAAGCTGCACGTCGAGCACATCCTGCGTGACTACGCGGAGGCGTGCCGACGCAACGGCAAGGAGTTCGCGTACGCCGCACTCCGGTACTTCAACGTCGCGGGCTCGGATCCGGACGGTCTCGTCGGCGAGGACCACGAGCCAGAGACTCACCTGATCCCGGTCGTGATTCAGGCCGCGATGGGTCTCCGTGATCGCATCACGATCTTCGGGACGGACTATGACACGCCCGACCGCACATGCATCCGTGACTACGTGCACGTGTGCGATCTTGTCTCGGCACATATGACGGTCATGGACGCGCTCAAGCCGGGCGATGAGCGGTTCTACAACCTCGGCATCGGAAAGGGCATGAGCGTGCGGGAGATCATCGATGCGGTCATCCGCGTGACAGGCAAGAGCTTCGAGATCACAGAGGGTGAGCGTCGTGCGGGCGACCCATCGGCGCTGTTCGCCGATCCGTCCAAGATCAAAGAAGAGCTTGGCTGGAAGGCGCAGTACACCGATATCGACCGCATCGTGGAGACTGCGTGGGACTGGTTCCAGAAGCACCCACGGGGGTACGCCGGGTGATCCGCTTCTTCATCCTCATCGTGTTTGCGCTGCCGTTGACTGCAGCCGCACAGGATTGGCCCGCTCGCGCGGGTGAATCGATCGGGTATCTGCACGAGTACGAAGGTGCGGGCGGCTGGGTCGGCCGGACGATCGTCGGGCGCGCGACCGGTGAGATATGGAGCGATGCCGAAGCCGTGGCCGCGCTGGCCGAGCGTGCGGGCATCGATGTCTCGAGTGTGATGTACGAGCACCGGAGTGCGCACATCGCGGGTGTCTTCGGCGTAGAAGATTCAGATGCGCCGAGCGCATTCCGATACGCCGTGTTTGTTTCCGCCGAACCGCGACCTGGGGGCTCGCACCGTCTCCATCGCACGTGGTTCCGGTTCGGATCGCCCGAAGATGGCAGAGGCTTGGCGGTCATCATGCCCGGCATGCTCGGTACGCCGCACCCGATCATCGATCGGCTGGAACAGACGTTGCAACGCGAGGGCTGGGCCACGCTGCGGATGCTCGTGCCGCCGTCTCGAACGACGGAGCACCTGCCGGTTGCGATCGATGTCGATGACGCCGGGGAGACGATCCGCCAGCTCGCCGCGGAGCTCGCCCAGCGGACGGCGGAGTGTGCCTACGCGGTTGAGGCGGTGCTCGGTTGGGTTGATTCCATGGGTCTGCCATTGGTCGATAAGCCGCGCGTGATCATCGGCATGAGCGGCACCGGCATGATGCTCCCGGCGGTGGTGGCCCGCAATGAAGGCGAGTTCGCCGCGGGGGTCATCATCGGGAGCGGGGCGAACGCGTTCAAGATCCTGCGCGAGACGTCGTACGCCGACATGCTCGACGCCGTTCGCGTGACCTGGTCGACACGGCGACCCACAGCCGAAGCGCTCGCGGAGCTCGATGAGCTCTATCTGAGTCATGCCAAGCTCGATGCCTATGCGATGGCACCGCTAGTTGCGGGAACTCCGGTGCTGCTGCTCGACGGCTCGAAGGACCGAGCCGTTCCCGCGGCGACCGGCGATCTGCTCGCGTCCAGGCTGAGCGAGCCGACCCGATGGTCGAAGCCTGTTGGCCACGAGCTGCTCTTTGCCGGGCTTGCGCTGTGGATACCGGACATGCTGGACTGGCTGGATGAACGCGTCGCGGAGTCTGCCGAATGATCGCGGCGCTCAGCCCGTACCTGCTCACGACGCGCGAGCCCGCGGCGATGGTGACCATGCTGCTCGCCGATCACGTGGTAACGGTTGTACCGTCGCCCGATGGCGTGGCGACGCGTGAGTCGGTGGGGCTCGCGGCGGGGAGCATCCCGAGCTACCTCGAGCTGCTCGAGTCGTGGTCGTGGTCGATGCCGCTGTGGGAAGCGGGTGTGATCGCATCGGACTTCGAGGGCGACGACGCGATCGAGGACATCCGGGCCGCTCTGATTCAGATCGAGACGGATGATCGGTTCGCCGCGATGCGACCGCTGATGCACGCGGCGCTTGAGGATACCGGCGAGGTGTACCTCCGGCGGTTCGCCGACGATCTCTTAAAGGCCGGCCCCGACCCGGCGATCAGCGTGCCGGTCGCGGCGGGGCTTGATCGCTACGCCGGCAGGCTGGGCCTGAACGTTGTGCGTGGCGAGCCCGCGTCGGTCGCCGCCAAACAGGAGACCGGCCTAATGCGCACGATCGCGCGATTCGCCATGCCCGCGCTGATGCAGGCCGGGGGCCAGCGGCTGCTTGTCGCGCGCGAAGAGCTTCGCGACGAGCTCGACGCCCTGCGCGACTGCATCGACAACGGCGACGAAGACGAGATGCGGTCGGCGTCGGGCGAGCTGTCCGAGGCGACCGAACGCATCGCCGACGATCTCACGCGTGTGACGGATCCCGAGGAGCCGCGGACGATCCTGGGCACAGCGAGCGTGATGCTCGCCGAACTACCGGCCGAAGCGGTTCAGCGGTCAAGCTGTCTGGCGGCGGGCCGCATGCTCGGCAGGCAAACAGCGTTCGAGGCGTCAAGCGAGGGCGCGCTCGTGCGCACGCTGGTCGTCCGCCGAATCGGATCGCGCAGCGGACGCTAGCATATGCCTGCATACACCGCACCAGTGGAGATGATGCCGCCGTGCCCGAGCACACAAACAGACTGATTCACTCGACCAGCCCGTACCTGCTCCAGCATGCGCACAACCCGGTTGATTGGTACGCGTGGGGTGACGAGGCGTTCGCGGCGGCCCGCCAGCGGGGCGTGCCCATCTTTCTCTCGATCGGCTACTCCACGTGCTACTGGTGCCATGTCATGGAGCGTGAGAGCTTCGAGAGCGAGGCCACCGCTGCGGTGATGAACGAGCGGTTTGTGTGCATCAAGCTCGACCGCGAGGAGCGCCCCGACGTCGATGACGTCTACATGACCGCGACGCAGGCCATGACCGGGCGCGGCGGCTGGCCCATGAGCGTATTTCTCGAACCGGAATCGCTGAAGCCGTACTACTGCGGAACATACTTTCCGCCCACGCCTCGGCACGGCATGCCGTCGTTCGAGCAGGTGCTGATCGGTATGTCGGACGCGTGGGCGGAGCGAAGCGACGATGTGGTCTCGCAGGCGAATCGGCTTGGCGAGGCGGTGACGGAACAGCTTGTCAGCCGGGATCAGCCGGTGATGATCGGCGCTGAGCAGGTGCAGCAAGCCGTGGGCACGCTGCTCAAGATCGCCGACATGCAGCACGGCGGGTTCGCCAGCGCGCCGAAGTTCCCGCAGCCCGCGTACATCGATTTCTTGCTCGAAGTCCGCGATGCATCGGACGAACCGACGCGGCAGGCGATCGACCGCGTCGTGACGCTCACGCTCGATCAGATGATCATGGGCGGCATCCACGACCATGTCGGGGGCGGGTTTCATCGCTACAGCGTCGACGCGTTCTGGACCGTGCCGCACTTCGAGAAGATGCTCTACGACAACGGCCAGCTCGCGGCGACGTATGCGAGGGCGGCTCGGATCTACGACAACGCAGACTACAGGCGCGCGGCGACTCGCACCTGCGACTACATCATCCGCGAGATGACATCGCCCGACGGCGGTTTCTTCAGCGCGCAGGACGCGGAGGTGGATAGCCGAGAGGGGCTGAACTATCTCTGGACTCCCGACGAGGTGCGCGCCGTTCTGTCCGCGGCGGATGCCGACTTCGCGATCGAGCGGTTCGGGCTTGATGCCGGCACGAACTTCCAAGACCCGCATCACCCGGACGAACCACCGAGCAATGTGCTGCGCCTGAGCGCGATGCCCGGCGTCGATGCCGACCGGATCGATCGGATCTGCGCCGAACTCCTGCGGCGCCGCGATACCCGGAAGCGGCCGGGCCTCGACGATAAGGTCATCGCCGCGTGGAACGGCATCATGATCCGCGGTCTGGCTGAAACAGCTGTGCTGACCCAAGAAATCCAATACCTCGATGCGGCGGAACGTGCGGCGGCGTTCTTGCGTGAGGCGATGATCGATAATCGTCGCGGCTTGCTCCGAAGCTGGCGAGACGGCAAGGCGCACACGCCGGCATTTCTCGACGATCACGCAAACGTCGTGGTCGGTCTCGCGTCGCTCGCCCGCGCGCAGGCGGCGCTCGGTCGTGATCAGACTGCGGTGATCGAGTTCGCCGACGAGCTTGCAAAGCAGGCGGCCGCGAGGTTTGTTGATCCCGAGACAGGATCGCTGTTCGATGTGCCCGAAGGTCAGAGCGATCTGTTCGTGCGTGGACGGTCGACGTACGACGGCGCGATGCCGAGCGCTGTTGCGACGATGCTGAACGCGTGGCTTGACCTCGCCGAGCTGCGTCCGAATCAGGACCGCGAGCAGACTGCAGTGCGGTCGCTCGCTGCGCTCTCGTCCGCGATCTTTGACTCCCCGATCGCAACGGTTCATTCGACAAGGGCGTTATTCAGAGCGTTGCGGCGAGAGCTGCCGCTGCTCGAAGCACTCGAAAGCGCCGGCGCGGTTAGCCGTGCTGTCGAAGAGCGGGAGAGGCCGCAGCCGGTCGAGATTTACACCGACGCCGAACGTGTTTCTGTGTCGCGCGAAACGCCGGCCGAACTTGCGGTCATGGTGCGCGTGCTCAAGGGTCACCACATCATCGCGGCCGACCCAGGAGACGGGGGAGAAGGACTGATCCCGCTCCGGGTGGCGGTCGTCGGCGGCACCGGGGTTCAGGTCTACGCCGACTACCCGGAAGGCAAGGCCAAGGAACTGCCGGGGATTGCGAGCACTGTGCGTATCTACGAGGGTGATATCGAGCTGACGCTCGCGCTCGAGCGAACCGGTGACATCGGCGGGCGGCCGCTTCTTGTGCTGACGTTCCAGGCGTGCACCGAAACCGAGTGCCTGCCGCCGCAGACGCTCGAGCTGGACATCGCCATCGATCTTGACTGATTTAGACAATGCCGCGTCGCGACAGGTGCTGCGCGATCTGGGACGCGGTATCGCCTTCGTGATCAATCTCTTCTGCCTGCCAGCCGCACGCCCGCGCGGCGTCCACGTTTGCGGGCAGGTCATCGAAGAACAGAATCTCGCTCCCTCGGAAGCCGGTCTCCGCCTCGAAGCGATGGAAGATCGTCTGGTCGGGCTTGGCGACCCCGAGCAAGTGGCTCGCGTGGCGGTGCTCGAGCATTCGCGCAGCGGGGAAGCGTGACGTGCCGCCCTCGTCCGGCCGGAGCTGCTGCGACCAATGGTGGTGATTCGTGTTGCTCAGCATGCCGGTCGTCACCGTGTCATGCGCGCCGAGTTGCTCGATCAGTTCGGCGATGCCCGGGTATTCTTCGATGAGCCACGCGTCGTGAACGCGACGGAGCTCATCGGGGCTGTAGAGCCCGTTCATCGCGTGCGAGATCGCGTCGCAGAATCCCACGCAGTCGAGAGACCCGGTTTCGTACTGCCGCGCGATCCGCTGACGTGAGGCCAAGAAGTCTTCGGTGAGTGAGCCCTCGCGCACGGGCAGGCCCGCGCGACCGCAGCCTTCGTCCCACGTTCGGCAGATGCGCAGGATGACGCCGCCCCAGTCGAAGACCACGATCCTGGTGTTGCCGGTCATCGTCAGGCTCCCGGCAGCTCGTTCTTCATGATCTCCCGGAGCACAGCGGTGGCGTAGGCCCCGCCTGGAAGATCGAACGCAACGCGGACATACCCGCCGTGCTCGTCGATGCCGCCCTCGACATCCGGATCAGTGAGACGCACGCGGAGCGGCCTGCGCACGCCAGGCACGAGTTCGGCGTGCTTCGATTCGGCGAAATCTTCTTCGCTCAGCCCGGCCTCTTCAAGCGCCGATCGCTCGAGCTCGCCGGCACCGCCGCTGGCCCGCATCATGGCGTGCCCCCACATGGGCCCGCTCGGGCTGATCTCGAATGAAACGATGCGATCTTCGAGCTTCGCGTCCGGCGACTCGACGGCAAAGACCGCGCCCGAGTCGTGCACGAAGGCGAGATCGCCCTCGCTGAGTGTGCGCCAGGTGCCGCTCTCGACTCGGCGGAGCAGCACGCTGTTGAACATCGCCGACTGCAACGCGTTGAGCATGAATCGCCGCTTCTCGCGCGGCATGCGTCGACGTAGTCGGCCGAGCAGCAAGTCGCGGCCGGCGCGGTGATTGTCCCGCTGCGCACCGAATCGCTGCGGGCCGAAGAGGTTGGGGACGCCCGAGGTCGCGAGCTCGCGGAGCGTCTGGCCCGCGCGGACCGCGCCGCTCATGTCGACGCCGCGGATGCGGATGTTGAAGCGGTTGCCGATGAGATGGCCCGTCCGCAGCTTGTTGGTGTGGCGATCGGTCCAGAGCACCGCGACCCGATCGTCGGCGATCGCTCCGAAGTCGTCCTCGTGCCTGCCGGGCAGGTGCACGCTGGCGTGCTGCCGCGAGACCGCGTGCCGGTCTTTGCGGCCCGCAACACCCACCGCCGACCGCCGCACGCCGAAGTGCTCCGCGAGCAAATCGACGAGCTCCGGCGTATCCATCTGCCGCTTCTCGATGAAGAGGTACAGGTGCTCGCCCTCGCCGCAGGGCTCGTAGAGCGGGAGCTCCTCGACGATGAAGTCCTCGGGCCGCTCGCGGAGCCTGCCGCCCGTGCCCGCGGTCGACGCCGTGGCGTAGATCGGCGCATCGATGGGCCAGGCGTCGTGGCTGTCCGGCGGGCGTGTGTCGAGCCGCTCGTGCCGGCTCACGCGTCTTCCCGTGTCGCGTTCGCGATGACGTCCTCGTCGACATAGAGCGGCGTATTGGCCGCTATGCCCAGTGCGATCGCGTCGCTGGGCCGGCTGTCGATCGTGAGGTTTGTGCCGTCGGCCGTGGTCACCGCGAGTTCGGCGAAGAACGTGTGCTCGGCGAGGTGCGTGACGGTGACCCGGTCGAGCGTGCCGCCGAGCGCAGTGATCGTCGACGCGAGCAGGTCGTGCGTCTGCGGGCGTGAGAGTTCGAGGCCCTTGAGCCGCCGCTCGATGGCCTGGGCTTCGGGGAGCCCGATGACGATCGGGAAGGACCGGGCCTCGCCCTCGATCGGCTCGCCGTTCTCGCTGACCTCGCGGAGCTCGATGAGCTGGTAGTCCGTCAGCTCGCGGATCAGAATGCGTGAAAGCTCCATCCGGACATGCACGGCAGCGTCTCCTGGAGTGCGAGCAGCGCGCTCATCTCCCCAGAAAGGATACGCCGCTCGGCATGCGCGTACGGTTGTTGGTGCCGCCGACGCTCCGACGCCAGACCAGCCAGCCACGCCTCGAGCTCATGCCGCTGCTCGACGTCGTGTTTCTGTTGCTGACGTTCTTCGCGTTCGCGCTGCTCGTGATGGTGCAGGCCGAGGTGCGCGATGTGGAACTGCCGGTTCTGGAAGCCGGCCGGACTGCCCAGGGGGGCGATGCACCGGTTGTTGTGACAATCACCGCCGACGGATCGATCGCGGTCGATCGAGAGCCGGTGGAGGACGAGTCGCTGATCGAGCAGCTTGAGATACGGCGGTCCGCTAGCCCTGACGGCAGCGAGTTTGCGCTGCTGCTGGAGGTCGATGTGGGCTCACCGAGCGGGAGGCTCATCGAACTGGTGCAGACGCTCCGGCAGGCCGGCTTTGACCGCTTCGGTGTGCTGGGCAGCCGGGGCGATCAGCCGTCCGCCGATGGTCCGTCTTCAGAAAATTCGTCTTCAGCAAATTCGGCACCGTCGCCGGACGCGGCGAGGTAGCGGCTGAGCACCAGCTCGTACGTCTCGTGGGCTGGGCTCGTGTCGTCCACGAGCGACATCGCGGCTCGGAGCGTGCCGGCAGCGCTCTCCGGCTGGCCGGCTGCGAAGTGTGCCTCGGCGAGCACGACCAGCGCGTTCGGCTCGGTGCCGTCCGTCAGCGCCACCACGTCCTGCGCGGTGCTCACGGCGAAGGCTCGGCCGGCCTCGCCGGGGTCTGCCGCGCCGCTGAACAGCGACGCCATCATGAGCTGCATGCTCGCATCGTCTTCGTACGGCCCGGCCAGCATCGACTTCGCCGCGTCGAGGGCCTCGTCGGCCTCGCCGAGCTCGAAGAGCAGGATCTCGACCTTCCGCTGCGCGAGGTCGTGCGAGCTTTCGGGGTCGATCGCCACGATCTGGTCGATGTAGTCGAGCACGCCACGCCGATCGCCCGCGGACCAGAGGCGTCCCATTTCTGCGCTCAACTCGTCTACCTGCGCCGCGATTTCTGCTGCGGCAGAAGCCGCCTCGTTCGCGGCCGACGCCTGTGCATCGATGTCGTACGTCCCGTCGAGCAGACCCTTGATGACACGATCGAGCTCGTAGCCGTCGCCCTGCGACGCCGGTCGCATCGGGTGACCGATCCACGCGAGCCGACCGTCTTGCGCAACAACAAAGCTGCTCGGGATGCCGGTCTGGCCCGCGGCCTCGAACCATGTCCGGGTTGTCTCGCCGTCGTCGAGCATGACCTCGAAATCGACAATGTCTGCCCGTTCTTGGAGGAACGACTCGACAACCTGCGCCGCGTCGTCGCCGCGGTCGAGGCTGACGGCAACGACATCGCGCCCCTCGTCGCCGAGTTCTCGGGCAAGCGATGAGATGTGGGGCATGGCGGCGATGCACGGGCCGCACCACGTTGCCCAGAACTCGACGAGCGTCACCCGGCCGGGCGTGACGGCGGTTCGTTCTTCGCCAAGGAACCAGCGTGACGCGGAAAGCGGTGGGGCGGCGTCACCGACGGCGAGCACGCCGGGCGTTGCATCGACCGCTGGCTCGGCCGTGCTGGTGTTGGACGGGGCCTGTGCCGCATCGCCGGTGCCGTCAGCCGCCGCAGAGGGAGATGCCTGCTCGCCGCACGCGGTGAGGAGCACCGTTCCGAACAGAGCGCCGACCTGAGCCATCCGCATTGCTGCACCTCCCGAGCCGAATCCTACCATGTTCTGTGACGCGATCCCTCGTCAGCCGGTTACCGCTCGCCGCGGCTCTGGTCGCGAGCGTGATGCTGCATCTCCTGGTGGCGGCTCTTGTTGTCGGTTCGTCCGAGGCGAACGCAGGGTTCGAGAGCCGGCTCGAGAGCCCGGCTGTCGATGAGGTCACGCCGGGGATCGCTGAGAGCGGAGCGGTGACGGTGTCGTGGATCGGGTTCAGCGATCCGACCCCGCACACCGGTCTCGAGGCGGAGACCGAGCAGGCTCAGGTGTCGCCCGACGCCGGCGAGGCTGCCCGTGAGGCGCTGACCGCCGCGCAGCAGGCGGTGCAAGATGCGGCGGAGAACGCGGCGGACGCGGCCGAGGCGATCCGCGACCGGGTGGCTCCCGTTCTGGAACGCGGGACGGTCCTGGCCGAGGCGTTGCGCGATCAGGCGATCGTGGCGGCTCGGCGGCAGGAGGCTCAGGCGGCCGCCGAGCGGGCGGCGGCGGCCAGGGCGGCTCGCGCCGCCGAGGAGGGATCGCAGGACGCCATCCCCGACGAGCGCGACGCCGTGGCGACCGCGTCCGAGCCCCAACTGGTGTACACCGCCGGCCAGCCTCTTGCGCGGCAGGGCCTCCAGATCGCGACGGTACGCCCCGTTTTCGACGCGGCGACACGTGTTCTCGAGCTGCGGGCCGCCCGCCGCCAGCCGGTGGTCGCGATCTCGTTCGCGCGAGACGGCACTGTGAGCGGCGTCGAGTTCGTCGGCGGCGGGACGGGGATCCGGAGCATCGACGAGCCGATCAAGACGGCCGTGTTCCGCTGGACCGCCCGCGGCAGCGATCTCGACGAGCTGCCCGCTGGCGATCCGGACGCCGCGGTGACCGTTCAGATCAGATTCAGCCTGTGACGCACCGATACACTTGGCATGATGCTTGCCGTCCTGGTGCTCTCATTCGCCGTCCAGCCCGAACTCCGCGCGATCGATGCGGGCACGTCGGATGTCTCGGTCAACAGCGAGAGCCGGCTCGTGCCCCGTGTGGATCAGCGCAAGCCGCTCGGGTTCGACCAGGTGTTCGAGCTGACCAAGCCGAACGGCGAGCGGGTGTTCGTCCGCCGATCCGGGAATCTGTACGCCGAGTTCTCGCAGTCGGTGTACACGGCATCTGGCAGCCCTGACATACCGCCTGGCACGGTGTTTCGGATTGGCGACCCAATCGCGGAGGACACGACCGAGGTTGCGCCCGCGGCAAACCGGGTTTCGCTCGCCGTCTCGATGCGCGCCGATGATGGGGGCGATGCCATGGCCACGCGCAGAACAGCAGAGGGCTCGGCGGCCGTGGCTGTCGGGCCGCCTTCGATCGTGGGCAATGAGCTGTATCGGCAGCTGAGGATTTCTCAGCTTCTGATGGCAACGGTGAAACCTGAGGCTAGCGAACCCTAATACAGCTCGGCGTGCGAGGGGCCGCGCGGGCGGGCCCGGCACGTTGAACGCTCGGTCCCGGCGGAACCGCCGGGCGAAGGGGAGCTACAGATGACGATTCGGAACACCTCGGCCGCGGCGACTCTCGGCTTGGCACTCACGCTCCCGCTGCTCGGCGGCTGCATCTACGGCTCGAGCGTGACCCGTGAGTCAGGCACGCGCGTCAACGCCAACACGCTCGAACGCATCGTGCCCGGCGAGACCACCACCGGCTGGGTCACGGCCGCGCTCGGCGAGCCGAGCCGCCGGACGATCCAGGACGACGGCAGCGAGCTATGGGTGTACAGCTACAGCAAGGAAGAGAAGTCGAAGGGCACCTTCCTTCTGGTCATCGGTGGTTCGGATTCATCGGAGACCACCGAGACGACCTACATCGAGTTCGACGCAGACGGCATCGTGACCGAGACCTGGCGGGACTAGCGGTCCGCTGATCAGGCGGTTGTGTTGTCGCCCTCGGGGCCGCCGATCGAATCTCGCATTCGGGTGTCGGCCTCGATGTTGCGGAGCTTCTGGTAGTCCATGATGCCCAGGTTGCCCTGGCGGAAGGCCTCGGCCATCGCCTTGGGCACCTCGGCCTCGGCGAGCACGACCAGCGCGCGGTTCTTCTGCTCTTCCGACTTGAACTCCTGCTCCTGCGCGACGGCCATCGCGCGGCGCTGCTCGGCCTCGGCCTGGAACCGACGCTTGTCGGCCTCGGCCTGGTCGGCCTGCAGCTTCGCGCCGATGTTCTCGCCAACATCAACGTCGGCGATATCGATCGACAGGATCTCGAACGCGGTGCCCGCATCAAGACCCCGCGCCATCACGGCCTTGGAGATGCGGTCGGGATTTTCGAGGACTTCTTTGTGCGTCGCGGCGGAACCGATCGACGAGACGATGCCCTCGCCGACACGGGCGACGATGGTCTCCTCGGTCGCACCGCCGACGAGGCGCTGGAGGTTGGTGCGAACGGTCACGCGGGCGCGGGCCTTGAGCTGGATGCCGTCCTTGCTGACCGCGTCGATCGTACCCCGGCCCAGCGTCGGGTTGGGGCAGTCGATGACCTTAGGGTTCACGCTCGTGTTGACGGCGTCGAAGATGTCTCGGCCCGCGAGGTCGATCGAGCACGCCGTGTCCCAGTCGAGGTCGATCTTGGCCTTTTTCGAGGCGATGAGCGACGAGACGACGTTGGGCACCCGGCCGCCGGCGAGGTAATGCTCCTCGAGCTGTGCGGTCGAGATCGGCACCGCAGCCTTCACGGCGCGGATGCGGCTGAGCACGATTGTGCGGGGGTCGACCTTCCGGAGCCGCATACCAATCAGATCGATGATGCTGACCTTGGCCGACGACGTCAGGGCCTGGATGTAGAGCGTCGCGAACTGGCCGAGCACGAAGAGCAGGACCAGGCCGACGAGGACGGCGACCACGATGAGGATGATCAGGATCGGGCCGAGCCCGCCGCCGCCGCCGCCGCCCTGCTGCGCGAGAACGGGTGATGCTGCAAGGATCGTCATCAGTCCGAGGGCTGCGTTCCGCATGGATTCCACCTTCGCGTTGCGTGTGCTGTTGATGCGGACCCCTGCCCGCTCGCGAGTATAGCGAGGCTCCGGTTGCGGTCAGGCTCTTCGATGTCGGTGGTTCAGGCGGTGGAGGGCCTGACGCGGAGCTGGGTGAGGTCGGCGCCAGTGACGCGGATCGCATCGCCGCGTTCGATCGCGACGCCCTCGGCGAGCGCGTCGTACCGGGCGCCGTTGACCTCCACCGTGCCGACGGGGCGGAGCGGTGTCATAGCGACACCCTGCTCGCCGACGAGCGCACGCATGCCATCGCGCTGTTCCTGTTCTTTTTCCGCGAGCGTCTGACGCTCGGCGGCCGGGCGTTCGCCGAGGAGCGCTTGTCCCCATGAGGTCGTCGGCAAGAGCTTGACCCATAGGAAGAACGACGCGGGGAAGAGCACGACGAGCGTGAGGATGCCCAGGCTGCCCCAGAGCACCGGGTTGCGGTCGGTCAGGAACAGGCAGACGACGCCCGAGACGCCGACGACGCCGGCCGTGAGCGCAATGATGCCCCCGGACGGGATGAACATCTCGATCACGATCAGCAGCACGGCGACCGCGATCAGCGACAGACCCCAGACCAGCATCGGCTCCATTACGCGCTCTCTCCGGGTTGCGTGTCTTGGGTCGGTTCGACGACGAGCTGCCAGCCCTCGACCGCGACAACGACAATAGCGTCGCCCGCCTCGATCACGCCGAGGCCGCTCTTGGCGTCGTGGAGGTCCTCGTCGATGTCGACCTTGCCCGAGGGCAAGAGCGGCGTGCGGGCGACGCCGCGTTTGCCGATCAGAGCCGAGAGATCGTCATCGTTATCCATGGCCGCGATGAGCGCGTCGCCGGCCTCGTCATCGTCCATGCGTGACGCGTCGAGGACGAGTCTGCCCAGCACGGGGAGCTTGCCGAACTGCTTGATGATGACGCCGATGCCGACGCCCGAGGTGACGAGCGCGAGGATAACGGTCACGAGCGCCCGGATCAGGTCGCTCTGGCCGTCGGCCGAGAACACGCCCGGGCCCGGCCCAAGGAACGAGCCAACGAGCCCGGCGAAGAGCAGCAGCAGCCCCGCGATGCCGAAGACTCCGAAGCCGGGCAGGATCAGGAGCTCCGCGAAGATGCACGCGATGCCCGCGCCGATCGCCACGAGCTCCCACCAGCCCGCGAGCCCGAGCATCCACGCGGGCGCCATGAGCAAGACGAGCGCTGCGACCGCCGTCAACCCCGGCAGGATCAGCCCCGGGCTCGACATCTCGATGAACATCGCCAGCAGGAAGACGACGATGAGCAGGCCTCGCACCCAGAACTTGGAGAGCACGCGGACCGCGGTCTCGGACCACGACCGATCGATACGGACGAGTTCTTGCGCGCCAAAGAACGCTTTCAGCTCCTCGTCGTTGCGGATTGTCGCGCTGGAGAAGCCGAACCGCGTCAGCTCGCTCGTCTTCATGACGATCGGTCCCGAGCCGTTGGTGAGGTAGCCCGCCAGCTGCCAGTCGCCGGCGGCGGCGGCCGTGAACACCGGTCGTTCGCTCGGGGCGGCCAGCATGTCGAGGTCCTGTGCGCTCTCGGCCTCGGTCTCGCCCGACAGCGCCGGCGAGAGATCGCGCAGCGTGGGTGACGCGGGCTTGAACCCCGACGGGTCCTCGCTCGCGGCCGAGAGGTCGTCGCTCTGTGCCGAGGCAATCGGCTCGCCTCCGCCGGGCTTGGCGGAGACGATGATCGGCGACCCGCGCGGCGGTTCTTCGCCCGGGAACAGCAGGCGGAACTCGGCTTCGTTCACGGCGAGCCGTCGCGGCGGGCCGTCCGCCGTTTTGCTTTCTTCGATCCACCAGAGCTCGACGCCGTCGATCACGATGGCTTGGACGATGAACTCGTCCCAGCCGCGCTCGCGGGCTGATGAGACGACCTCGGCAAGGACCGGGGGCACGATCTTCTTGCGGAGCTCGCCCTGCGTCGCCGCTTGTGCGCCGCCCAGCCCGATCGCGATCGGCAGGGCGTCGCCCATGCTCGCCGCCTCGCTCGCGATGATCTCTCGGCAGGCCAGCGCGATGATCGCGCCACCGGAGTAGGCCTGGGGGTTCACCCAGCCGACGGTGTTGGGCACAGATGACGCCTTGATCGCGGCGCAGATCTCAAGGACCGCCCCGATCTCGCCGCCGGGGGTGTCGATGTCGAACACGATCGCCTGGGCGCCGCCGTCGATCGCCTGCGCCATGCGACGCTGCACGCTGGAGGCGGTGACCGCGTTGATCTCGCCTTCGATCGTGATGACGGCGACGCGATCGGCCTGCCGAGCCGCCGGGACGGCCTGGAGTTCGGAGTTCGAAAGGGTGTCCGGCTGCGTGATCGACGACGCGGCCAGCGCGAAGACGGCAAGGGCCGCCGACACGAGTCGGATCGTTCGGGCAAAGGCTGATCGCCGGCTGTGCGGGATTCGTGGCATCACTGTCATTATATGGAGATCGTGGCCGACCCGATTCATCTGAGCCTCATTCGTCCGCACGCGTCCACCGGTTCAGATCAGCCCGTCGAGCATCCGCGAGCCCGGCTGCGGGTCGAACGACTCCTCCACCTGCCAGCTGATCTCGTCGCCCCGGCAGTCAAGGTGCACGGCGAAGAAGCCCGGCCGCCCGTTCGGGCCCGAGGCTTCGTGGCGTTTCACCAGCGGCCAGATGACCTTGCGGTCTGACTCAGGAAGCGGCAGGCTCTCGATCTCGCCTGGCTCGAACCACTCCAGTCGGCCCTCGGGCATGTCGTGGGGCTCGACCTCGACCGGGCCCAGGACGCGGTACAGAAACAGCAGCCAGTGGCCCTTGCCCTCGAAAGCCTGCTCGGAGATCAGGCCCATGAGATGGAGCCGATCGAGCGGGATGTCGAGGCCGGCCTCCTCGCGGATCTCGCGCTGGGCGCACTGGGCGGGCGACTCGCCGGTGTCCATGTCGAGCTTGCCGCCGATGGGCGAGCACAGGCCCTGGTTGGGGGCCCGCAGTCGGCGGAGCAGCAGCACGCGGCCATGGGCGTCGCGCATGTCGCAGAGGGTGGCCAGCTTGTAGGGCAGCGGGGGTGTCATCGCCCGGAGCGTAGGGCGGCCGGCCGGTCTGACGGCACGGCGTCCGGACAGCCGATAAGCTCGTTCCAGACAGGGCCGAGGGACCGGCTCTCGACGACAGACGGAGCGACACGCATGCCCACGCAGCCGGCGCAAGGGATTGCCGCCGATACCTCGTGCTATCTCATCGGGATCGGCGGCGTCGGGCTCTCGGGCCTGGCGCGGCTGCTGCACGCCAAGGGTGCCCGCGTCCGCGGCACTGAATCAACGCCGTCGGATGTCACGCGATCACTGGCGACGCTCGGGATCGAGATCGAATTGGGCGATCCGCCAATGAGATTGCCGGACGGCACCGTGGCCGTCATTGTGTCCGCCGCGGTGAAGCCCGATCACCCGCTCGTGCTCGATGCGAACGACCGCGGGATCGCCGTTCGGACCTACGCCGAGGCGCTGGGCGACGAGATGCGGGCGATGACCGGCGTGGCGATCGCGGGGACGCACGGCAAGAGCACGACGAGCGCCATGCTCAGCGCGTGCCTGATCGAAGCGGGCCTGGATCCCACAGTGATCGTGGGTGCGGCGTGCCCGCACCTGACCGACGAGCTCGGGAACCCGACCGGCTTTCGAGTCGGCGCTGAGCGCGTGGCGGAAGGGAGCTGGAGGGGGCGCGCTGGCCTGCTGATCGCGGAAGCGTGCGAGTACAACCGGTCGTTCCACAAGCTCGCGCCACGGGTGGCGAGCATCGGGAACGTCGAGGCCGACCATCTCGACGTGTACGGGAGTGTCGACGCCGTGATCGATGCGTTCCGCGAGTTCGCGGCGCTGCTGCCGGCGGCGAGCGACGAGCCGGGTGAGGGCGGTGTTCTGCTCATCGGTCACGACAACGCGCACCGGCGCGAGGTGACGCGCGGGCTCGCGTGCCGGGTCGAGACGATCGGGTTTCACCCCGCGGCCGACTGGCACGTGACGCTGGACCCGTCGTCTCGTCGTGTCGCCATCAATCACCGCGGCGCGAGAGCGGCGGAGTTCACGTGCCCGATGCCCGGCGAGCACAGCGCGATCAACGCGGCGACGGCGTTTGCGCTGGGTGACATCCTCGGTGCGGACCGCGTCGCGTCTGTGAGGGCGCTCGCCGGATTCCGCGGCGTGCACCGCCGTCTGGAGCGGCTGGCTGACCGCCCGATCGACGGCGGCAGCGTGCGGGTCTACGACGACTACGGGCATCACCCGACCGAAGTCGAGATGACGCTGCGGGCCATCCGCACGCACGAGCGGCTCGATGCGGAGTCGGGCGGCGGCCGTCTGATTTGCGTGTTTCAGCCGCACCAACACTCGCGGACCAGGTTCTTCCTCGACGAGTTTGCGAGTGCGTTCGAGCACGCGGACATCGTGATCGTGCCGCACATCTACTTCGTGCGCGATACGGAGGAAGAGAAGCAGCTCGTGTCTGCCGCGGATCTCGTGGATCGTCTTCGGAGCCGGGGCGTGCGTGCGATGCACGTGTACCCGTTCGACGCGATCACAGAACAGATCGAGTCCCTCGCGGCACCGGGGGACGTGCTCGTGGTGATGGGCGCCGGGCCGGTGTGGCGTGTTGCGCATTCGTTCGTTGAACGAGCAACGCCAGCGCCGAGCGGCCGGGCGGTGATGCCATGACGAGCGTGATGGACCAGCTCGAGATCGAGCACGACGCGGCGATCCCGACGTGGTTCAGGGTCGGCGGGCGGGCGGATCGGCTTGCTCGGCCTCAGACCGATGCCGAACTCGCGGCGTGCTTGCGGCTCGATCCGAACTTGCGCGTGCTCGGCGACGGCGCGAACCTGCTCGTGGCGGACGAAGGTGTCGACGACCTCGTTGTTGTGCTGGGCGACGGGTTCCGTGATGCGGTGATGAACGAGCGGACCGGGGCCCTGCTCGCGGGCGCGGGGGCCGACCTTTCGAAGCTGATTCACTCAACGGTTCGGCGTGGGCTGACCGGGCTGGAGACGATCATCGGCGTGCCCGCGACGGTGGGAGGAGCGGCGGTCATGAACGCCGGCGGCACGCACGGCGAGATCGCTGATTCGATTGCTCGTGTCTACGCGATTGATCGCGAAGGCGTACCGATCGTGCTCGAGCGCGATGAGATCGACTTCGGGTACCGGCGCAGCGGTTTGAATGAGCTGGTCGTGACCTCGGTCGAGTTCCAGCTCTCGCCGGGCGACCCGTCTTCGGCGCGCGAGCGGCTTCACGAGATCATGCGCGACAAGAAGCGGACGCAGCCCATGAAGCCCGGGACGTGCGGCTGCTCGTTCAAGAACCCCGTCCTGCCGCACGATGTGCCGGGTGTCGGCTCGGCGGGCGAGCGCGTCGGTGCGGGGCGGCTGATTGATCTCGCGGGAGGCAAGGGAACGACGATCGGCGCGTGCCGGGTATCGGACGTTCACGCGAACTTCATCGCGTCGGTCGCCGGCGCGACGGCGACGGCCATCCTGCGGCTGCTCGACGCGATGCGCGCTCTCGTGCAGCAGCGGTTCGGAGTGACGCTGGAGACCGAGGTGGTCGTCTGGAGCCGATCGCGATGACAGCTCGGCCAAGGGTTCTTGTGCTGGCCGGCGGACCGGATGCCGAGCGGTCGGTGTCGATCGACTCTGCAACGTCGGTTGCGGGTGCGCTTGGCAACCACGGCGTGGTCGATGCGGAACTGCGGGTCATCGATGCGCCAGATTCTTTGCGAGATCTCCCGGGTGATGTCGTGTTCCCGGTGCTTCATGGCCCGTGGGGCGAGGGCGGGCCGCTGCAGGACATCTTGGAGCGCGACGGCCGTCCGTATGTTGGTGCAAGGCCCACCGCCGCTCGGCTGTGCATGGACAAGCTCGCTGCGAAGCTGGAGTGCGCCCGGCTTGGTATCCGGACCGCGCCGGCGGCGCTGCTGAACCCGCGGGATGCCCGTCCATCGCTCGATGCGCCGGCGGTGATCAAGCCCGTTTTCGAGGGCTCGAGCGTCGGCCTGCACTTGTGCCGAGACGACGCGTCGCTTCGGGCCGCGTGCGTCGATGCGGCGGGTGCGGGCCGACCCATGATGATCGAGCGACTCATCGAGGGTCGGGAGATCACCTACGGGCTTGTTGATAGGGGTAACGGGTTGGAGCCGCTGCCGATCATCGAGATCGCAGCCGCGAGCGGGACGTACGACTACGAGGCCAAGTACGATCGCGACGACACGGTGTATCTCATGGGTCCGCGAGCGGCTCCGCACGCGGATCATGCTGCGGTCCAGCGGGATGCCCTCCGGCTCGCGGAGGCGCTCGGCGTTCGAGATCTCGCGAGGGTCGACTTCATGGTCGATGCCGCCGGCCGGCACTGGCTGCTTGAGATCAACACGATGCCAGGCTTCACGAGCCACTCGCTACTGCCGAAGGCGGCCGCGGCGGAAGGTGTCAACATGGGCGAGCTGTGCACCGGGCTGTGCCTGCTCGCGATGGCTCGGCACTCAAGCCGCGAGCCGGATCCGGTCGAGACTATTCCTCATGGCAAGAGCGAAGAAACCGGCATCCCGAAGGCCTGATCTGTCGGCCGTGCCGTGGCGGCGTGTCGGGTCGGTGGCCTTGAGCATCGGCTGCGTTGCGGCGGTCGTCGTGGGCATGGGGCTGGCGGACCGTCGCGCGGGCTCGCTGCTGGGGCAGACGCAGCCGATGGTCCGGTTCACGTGGGCCGAGGCCGTCGGGCCGACCGGCAGCGGCATCTGGCCGCCCTCGGATGTGCAGATGGAACTGGATGAACAGGCCCACCAGATCGTGGCCGCGTCTGATGCGCCGCTGGCGGTTGATCTGCTGGAGCGGCTCGGCACCTGGGTCGTCGAGACCGGGTGGGTGAGCGAGCTTCGATCGGTCGAGCGCAGCGACCCCGGCGTGATCACGATCGATGCTGCATGGCGAGCGCCGGCGGGGGTCGTCCGGCAGAACGGGTATGACTATCTGGTGTCGACGGGCGGTCGGCGGCTGGACGCGCAGTGGAGGCAGGAGACGGCGGGCTTGCCCGTGATTGTCGGTGCCGAGCGGTCGACGGCGGCGACGTCGGTGCTGCCGGGCACGCTCTGGCCCGACCGTGCGGTCCTGGCGGGCGTCGAGCTGCTCACGCTCCTGCAACACGAGCTCGGGGTTGACCCGATCCTTGGTCCGGGTGGGTTCGACCAGATCTGGGGCATCGACGTCGGCGACTTCGATCGGCACCAGCGGCTCGTGATCGTCACCAACCTCGGCAACAGGATCATCTGGGGCCGATCGCCCTCGGACCAGGTCAGCGACCTCGTCCCCACGCACCAGAAGCTCAAGAACCTCGGCTACATGCGGCGTCATCCGGACTACGGCAAGCGGATCGATGCGTCGCAGGCGCTGCTCGATCTGAGCAGCGGGCCCATTCTGGTGGACGATCGGCCGAGCAGGCCCGACAATCTCGGGCAGTGACCACCGATCGCGAGAACCCGACGCACGAGCCGGCCCAGCCCGATGTACCCGGTGAGCCAGCGCCCGTGCAAGCGCCGATACAAGCGCCCGGGCGGTTCCGGGCGTTGCTGATTTTCCCTCCTTTGGTGCTCTTCAGACAGTCTTTTCTGTGCGTCTGGTCGTCGTGCCACGACGCTGGCGTCGCGTTGGCGGCTTGATACAGGTAGTAGGCCTGCACGGCGCACAGGGCCACGCACAGGCTGCCGCACCAATACAACTGCTTGCGCCGCGCGCGACGGCTCACGACCGACGTGGCGAAGGCAACGATG
>ERZ1740059.390-NODE-390-length-23781-cov-7.749262_pt1 | contig 23781 bp, 20 predicted proteins | sample MGYA00581744_ERZ1740059 | MGnify/ENA primary metagenome ERZ1740059 (study PRJEB43018, sample SAMN04849738) | marine metagenome | isolation source: floating plastic debris | place: Pacific Ocean | collected 2008-08-28 | study: EMG produced TPA metagenomics assembly... | reverse complement strand
GATAGTTGGCCAGCCTTAGGGTGGGTTCTTGGGACACATGGGTTACCCGCTGATAAAGATCTCGATCAAAGGATTTAATGTCGAGTAAAACCAGATCGGTATGGGGCAACACCTGTTGGGCGGCCCCCAGGTCAGAGAAGCCTGAGGTATCTAAGGCCGTGTGTAGACCTGCGGCCTGGCAACACCGTAACAACTCCGCCACAAACTCAGGCTGCATCAGGGGCTCGCCCCCGGTAACGGTCACCCCGCCATGGGAGGCTTCCAAATAGGCCCGGTAGCGCAGAATATCAGCCATCATTTCCGCCGCCGTCACCTCGCGCCCTCCCTCCACCGTGCGACAGTCAGGGTTGTGACAGTATAAACACCGCAGCGGGCACCCCTGGGTAAAGACTACATATCGAATACCGGGCCCATCGACGGTACCGCAGGTCTCAACAGAGTGGATTCGGCCTGTGGTGGTTAGGGGCGAGGTTAAAGCAGGTGTCAGCATAAGAGAGACCTAACTAGAGAATCCAGTCAGTAACATCCAGGCAAGGACAGGCACGACACCTGTCCTTGCCTGGAACCATTAGAACCGACTGTGGAAGGTGCGATTAACCACATCCATCTGTTGTTCACGGGTGAGCTTAATAAAGTTCACCGCATAGCCCGAAACCCGAATGGTCAGCTGGGGATACTTTTCAGGATGATCTATGGCATCGAGCAAGGTTTCTCGGTTGAGCACATTTACATTGATGTGCTGCCCTGTGTTGTGGAAGTAGCCATCCAACAGTCCCACCAGATTATTGACTTGAGCGTCTTCGGATTTACCCAGGGCATCCGGCACGATGGAAAAGGTGTAGGAAATGCCATCCTGGGCGTGCTGGTAAGGCAGCTGGGCGACGGATTCACAGGCTGAGATCGCACCCTTAGTATCGCGACCGTGCATGGGGTTAGCACCGGGGGCAAAGGGAGCCCCGGCCTTGCGACCATCGGGGGTACTGCCGGTCTTTTTGCCATAGACCACGTTGGACGTAATGGTGAGAATCGACTGGGTGGGCACCGCATTCCGGTAGGTTTTGTGCTGCCGAATGTGATTCATAAAGCGTTTCACCAGATCCGAGGCAATCTCATCTACCCGCTGATCGTTGTTGCCAAATGCGGGATAGTCGCCATAGACCTTATAGTCCACCGCCAGCCCACTGTCATTACGAATCACCTTTACCTGGCCATACTTGATGGCCGAGAGAGAATCAGCCACCACTGACAGACCGGCAATCCCACAGGCCATGGTGCGATAGACATCACGGTCGTGGAGAGCCATCTCTAGACGCTCATAGCAATATTTGTCATGCATGTAGTGAATCACGTTGAGGGTGTTCACATAGAGCTTGGCCAGCCAGGACATCAGGATATCAAACTTGACCATCACCTCATCGTAGTTCAGCCAGTCTCCTGTAACCGGCGCATAGGCGGGAGCCACCTGTTCCCCTGACTTCTCATCTTTACCCCCATTGATGGCATAGAGTAGCGCCTTAGCCAGGTTTACCCGTGCCCCAAAGAACTGCATTTGTTTGCCAATGGGCATGGCCGACACACAGCAGGCGATACCATAATCATCGCCATACTCAGAACGCATCAGGTCATCATTTTCATATTGAATCGAGCTGGTGTCCTTAGAGACTTTGGCACAGAACTGTTTAAACGCCCTGGGGAGTTGCTCGGACCACAGCACGGTTAGATTAGGTTCTGGGGCTGGCCCTAAGTTATAGAGGGTCTGCAAACACCGGAAGCTGGTTTTGGTCACCAGTGGACGACCATCTAACCCTATTCCGCCAATGGATTCGGTCACCCATACCGGATCGCCAGAAAACAGCTGATTGTAAGCCGGAGCCCGCAGAAATCGCACCATCCGCAGCTTCATGACAAACTGATCGATCAGTTCCTGGGCATCTAATTCGCTCAGGGTGCCGTTGGCCAGATCCCGCTGAATATAGATGTCTAAGAATGTTGACACCCGCCCCAGGGACATGGCAGCCCCATTCTGTTCCTTAATGGCCCCAAGATAGCCAAAATAGGTCCACTGCACCGCTTCTTGGGCCGTAGCTGCCGGTTTCCCAATGTCACAGCCGTAGGCCTCAGCCATTTGTTTGAGTTCCTGGAGGGCCCGAATCTGCTCGGCAATCTCTTCACGCTGGCCAATGACCGCCTCGTCCAGGGTATCTAGCTCCAGGGATTGCAGCTGCTGTTGTTTATCCAGAATTAAGCGATCGCAACCATACAGCGCCACCCGACGGTAGTCCCCAATAATGCGGCCCCGACCATAGGCATCGGGCAGTCCGGTGATAATGCCTGAATGGCGCGCCCGTTTCATTTCACTGGTGTAGGCATCAAACACACCGTCATTGTGAGTTTTTCGATACTTGGTAAATATCTCTAATGTTTGGGGGGCTAGCTGATAGCCATAGGCCTCTAAAGACTTCTTGACGACCCGAATCCCGCCCAGGGGCATAATTGCCCGCTTTAGGGGTTTATCGGTTTGTAGCCCAACAATTTGCTCCAGTCTATGATCTATGTAGCCGGGGGCATGGGCCGTAATGCCGGTAGGCAGACGGTCGTCAGTATCCAAAATGCCGCGCTCCCGCTCTTGCTGCATAAGCTCAGTAACCTGATGCCATAGCTGCTGGGTGCGATCGCTAATGCCGGCCAAAAAATCGCCGTCGCCCTCATAGGGAGAATAGTTTTTCTGAATAAAATCTCGAACGTTAATCTCATTGATCCAAGAGCCAGCCAAGAACTGATGCCAAGCCTGAATCGGAGGAGTCTGAGCGGAGATGGAATTACTTGTTCTTGTGCCAACTACATTTGATACGTTCATAGTCATACTCTCCTGACAAAAGAATTACGCAATAGCAACCCCAATACCCCGTTGCCATTGCTGGTGAAATATCGATAAACAACATCCAGCCCACCTAAAGTGGCAAAACTGACGCCAAAAGCAGAATTTTGTAATCAGCCTGCTAAAATCCTTTCTTTTCTAAGGGGATACTGTTGCTGACTTAGGGGATGTGCCGCCCTGTTATAAATGCCAGACGCCAGCATCTTGTAGCTAAAGTCATCCCAAGTATCAGCAGCGCCAGATGAATTCTTGTAGAGTCTTTGAATTTCAAAAATCTCAACCCAAAATATACCTGTGCATGTTGCAAATCTCACCCAGCCGATATGCAAGAACATCCACGTCTGAACTGATTCTAAAAGCAGGCTTAAATTATAGAGTCTATGAATCTTGGGTATAGTCTCACATCAATGAGTGCCCCCAACGCCTGACAGAACCTAGAAACCTCCAACAGAACTTGACTAAGTAATCTTGCCTATGGGCTCAATATAGCAGAAATTTTTGAAGACAGAGATCTATCTGATACGGTTCTGTTACGTTTCTAAAACCACACTCACGTATCGAAATATTTGTGACCCATAGCTTAGGCTACACTTAACCTCCAAAAGCTGGGATAGTCCATGGGATGGCCCATTATGAGTATTATGAGTGCCACAACAGTTATGCAACCTTAAGGTTGCATAACTCCTAAACTAAGCCTTAAATCGTCGTATGTATTGCCAAGCCAAAGAGATTTACGTATTGGCAATTACTTTTGCAAAAGGAATAGGAAATTAATGCTATCTATTCAAATCTTTCGAGATACACTTTAGAGGTAATCGGGTTGCACTTAGATAGACGACCTTAATCTCCAGCAGCTAAGATGAATCAGAGATTTTAGAGATTTTACGTTTTCAATAAGCGACTAAGGCGATCCAGCAACAGGTGCCATTTTTAGTCAATAGACGTTAACTAAAAACAACGAATAAGTTTCACCCTTCACGTATCTGAAACTTAGATGTATTTGGGGCATTATTTATGACTGCGTTTAACGTTAGTAAATCTATAGACAACGCCTTGGATGACGTCACATCCCATGGGGCAACAACAAATTCTTCTAAGAATCTAGGTCACTGTCCCACCCACGATATTCTGCGCTACGATTATCAGCCTCTTTCCCCCTTCTTTGCACCGCAAACTGTAGCCGTTATCGGTGCAACTGAGCGCCCCGGTAGTGTCGGTCGCACCTTACTGTGGAATCTCATTAGTAATTCATTTGGGGGGACTGTTTTTCCCGTTCACCCTACCCGGACTAATGTGCTCGGGATCAAAGCGTATCCTACGATTGGTGTTGTGCCTGCGACTATTGATCTAGCCATCATTGCCATTCCGGCCCAGGGAGTTCCAGATGTAATTGACCAGTGCGGAAAAGCGGGTGTAAAAGGGGTGATTATTCTCTCCGCTGGGTTTAGGGAGATTGGGCCAGCTGGGGTAGCGTTAGAAGAGGCCGTATTAGCCACGGCGCGACAGTATCAAATACGGGTGCTGGGCCCTAACTGTTTGGGGCTGATGTGCCCCACCAGTGGTTTAAATGCCACCTTTGCTGGGGCAATGGCCCGGCCCGGCAGTGTCGGGTTTATTAGTCAAAGCGGCGCGCTGTGTACCTCAATTCTAGACTGGAGCCTACGTGAAAACGTAGGCTTCAGTGCTTTTATCTCCATTGGCTCCATGTTGGATATTGATTGGGGAGATTTGATCTATTACTTGGGGGATGATCCGGCCACCCACAGCATTGTTATTTATATGGAAACCATTGGCAATGCCCGGTCATTTCTCTCGGCGGCTCGGGAAGTGGCCTTGAGTAAGCCTATCATTGTCATTAAGTCAGGGCGCACCCAGCTGGCGGCCCAGGCTGCTGCGTCCCACACCGGGGCGATGGCAGGTAGCGATGAGGTGCTAGATGCTGCATTTCGGCGCTGCGGGGTGTTACGGGTCAACACCATTGATGAGTTGTTTAATTTAGCCGAAGTATTGGGGAAACAGCCTCGTCCTTGCGGCAAACGCCTGACAATTCTCACCAATGCCGGGGGGCCGGGGGTGTTGGCCACGGATGCCCTGATTCGCAGTGGAGGAGAGTTGGCCACCTTGAGCCCTGAGACCGTAACCCAGCTAGATAAATTATTACCGCCCCATTGGAGTCGCCAAAACCCCATCGATATTTTGGGCGATGCTACACCGGAGCGCTATGGAGCCGCGCTGGATGTGTTAGCCCAGGAGAAAAACAGCGATGGTCTTTTGGTGGTGTTAACGCCCCAGGCCATGACCCAACCCACCGAAACGGCGGCACAGCTACAAACCCGGGTGAATCAGTGGAAAAACAAACCCCTGTTGGCCAGCTGGATGGGCACAGAGGGGGTGGCCGCAGGGGAAGCTCAACTTAATAAAAGCAGTATCTTTACCCTGCCCTACCCCGATGCAGCGGCTCAGGTGTTTACCCTGATGGCTCGCTACAGTGATAATCTCCATGCCCTTTATGAGACGCCAAGTCTCACCGCCACCTCAGCCATTGAAGATGGTTCAATCACCGAGCTGCTGACCCGTGCTAGGGCAGAAAATCGGCTGCTGCTGAGTGAATGGGAGTCCAAACAGTTATTGACCGCCCATGGTATTCCGACGGTGGTGACTGAACTGGCGACGTCCGCTGATGAGGCGGTGTCACTGGCCCAGGGCATTGGCTATCCGGTGGTGCTTAAACTCCATTCCCATACCATTACCCACAAAACAGATGTGGGGGGTGTCAAGCTAAAACTGGTAAATGAGGCAGCGGTAAGAACCGCCTATGCAGAGATTATGGCCATTGGCCAACCGGGAGATTGTTTGGGGGTAACGGTACAACCCATGGTGTCGCTCACCGGCTATGAGCTAATTATTGGCAGCAGCATCGATGCCCAGTTAGGACCGGTGCTGTTGTTTGGCAGCGGCGGTCAGCTGGTGGAGGTCTATTGCGATCGCGCCCTTGGGCTCCCCCCCCTCAACACCACCCTGGCCCGTCGGCTGATGGAACAAACCCAAATATATAAGGCGTTACAGGGGGTTCGAGGACGAACCAGCGTGGACCTGGCTGCCCTCGAACAGCTGCTGGTGAGATTTAGTCAGCTGGTGGTTACTTATCCACAAATTAAGGAAATTGAAATAAATCCTTTGCTAGCCTCAGCTGAGCAGCTGGTGGCCCTGGATGCACGGGTCGTTCTCCATGGCACTGAGGTGGCAGCAGACTGTTTACCCAAGCCTGCTATCCGACCCTATCCGACTCAATATGTCAGACCCTGGACCCTATCTGATGGCAGGCCAGTGACGATTCGCCCGATTCGACCTGAAGATGAACCTCTGATTGTTGCCTTTCATCAGACGCTGTCTGAGGAGAGTATCTATTTTCGATACTTTCATCTGATCAAGCTGCAGGCTAGGGTAGCCCATGAGCGTCTTACTCGGATCTGTTTTATTGACTACGACCGGGAAATGGCCCTGGTTGCCGAATATCAGAATCCAGAAACAGGCGAACGTTCGATTTTAGGGGTAGCCAGACTCAGCCGTCTCCACGGTCTGAATGAGGCAGAATTTGGGATGTTGATTAACGATCAGTACCAGGGGCAAGGATTGGGAACAGAACTATTGCGCTCGCTAGTTGCGGTTGCCAAAGCGGAAGCCCTAACCCAGATTTCTGCCGATATTCTGCCAGAAAATGGGGCCATGCAGCGGCTCTGTCAGAAACTTGAGTTTACTCTCCAGCGTGATTATGGAGAACTGCGGGCATATCGGAATTTGTAGGCTGTTGGGATTAATCTTGTTTTGTCGCGTGGTAACGGAACGTTTTCAGCGCATCTACTGTTCGACTGAAATCTGTACACGTTAGGGACTACCCTTCCCTTAACAAGTGAGATAGAACAAGAAAGTACATTCACCGTGGAGCATCACATGCAGGGAAGCGACACGGTGACAGCGGCGCAAATGCTAACACTATGTCGCGCGCTCACGCTTAAGCATGCAGCTGGCAACCACAATACCGATAACGGCCCATAGAGCCATGGGATAAAATGCATAGGTATAGGTGCCAAACCAATCTCGAAGCTGCCCGATGGCAAGGGTTCCGGCGAGGGCACCAACGCCATAGGCGGTAAACACAATGCCGTAATTTTGAGCATACTGCTCGGGGTTAAAAAAGCGCAGTGTGATGATAGGAGCCATGGCCAACCAACCACCTAAACAAAACCAAAGCAGACAAAAGGCCAGTAAATAGGTAGCTAACTGCCCCTCTTGGGCATTTATCATTAGCACACAGGCAATCAGCACCAGCGTATAGGAGGAGATGGCCACATATTGGGGCCTAAAGCGGTCACTTAACCATCCAAATAACGGACGACTCAGCCCATTAAAGAGGGCAAATAGAGAAACACTCATGGCCGCCGTCCCTGGCTCAACATTTATAATCTCTTCACCCACCGGACCTGAGATGCCAATGGCACTTAAGCCGATCAGGGTGCCAATGGCATAGCAACTCCACAGGCCATAAAATGACTGGCTTTTGAGTATATTTTTGGGATAGGTGCGAGGCTCTTTAACGATTGACGCACCATAACCCTGGCGGGGATGCCAGCCCTTGGGCGGTAATGTCAGGGTGGTCGCAATACCCAGAATAATTACCATAAAGATGACACCCAGGATCCACAGTGTTGGTCTAACGGTGTAGATGTCAATTAAGCGATTGGCTAACGGCGCGGTAATTAAAGGAGAGAGTCCAAACCCGATAATGGTTAACCCTACCGCTAATCCTTTTTTGTCAGGAAACCAGCGGGCCACGACCAGCATGGGCACACCATAGGTCATGCCTACCCCTGTGCCAGCCATGACCCCATAGGTGAGGACAAGTGTGCCAATATTAGTCGCAAAGCTCGAGAGAATGTAGCCTGCCCCCAGAACAATTCCCCCTAGTGCTGTCACCATACGAGGGCCGATGCGGTGAATATAAAAACCGGTAATTGGCATGAGAGTAGCATAGAAAACCAGCGCTATCGTATAGGGTAGGAGACTTTCGGTGGCACTAAGGTTGAGCTCAACTTCTAAGGATTTTCTAAAGATACTCCAGGAATAAACATTTCCTAGACACATTAAAACAATGGTACCCAACGGAATTAGCAGCCATCTGCCCCGTTCTGCAGGCAATCCAAACACGGTTAACGCTGAGTCACGATTGTTGCCCATAGGTTTTAGCAACGCCATCTAGGCTAGGAGGGCCTAATGGACGAATGAAAATACTTGCGATCGCAAAACTTTAATTAATTGTTTTGCCAAAAAACAACAATAAAGCAGCGTCATGCGGAAATATTATAAATTAGTTCATCGAGGGCCATACTCGACTCCACAAGTATTCACAATCATCCCGCTGCTAACTTCGCTCAGCCAGCAGCGGAGCGACACAGTGGACCTAACCAACCGCCTGATAATTTTTCACCCGTTTCTCTACCCCAATGCCTAAGATTTTGGCTAGCCAGGGTGGGGGTGAGGTTGTGATCGCCCGTTGCAAATCGGCAAGAATCTCCCGAATAGCCCCTCCAGACTCCACCTTCATTGGGTAAATATTTGCCTGAATCACTTTTGCCGCTGCGGGGCCTCCAATGGAGGCAACATAGAGCACAGGACAGTCCCTAATTAAATTCACTCGGAACTGATTTTTGTTATCACTTAGATCGGCCTCTAGGGCTGAGCGCACGTCGATTAGCTTAAGGTCGTCCGCCGATAGCTGATAGATCAAATATCGATGACAGGAACCAAAGTGTCCGTCTAATTGTTCACCGGTATTGGAGGCAACCGCGATGCGAATTGAGTTAGGCATGTCGCCTTGATCCGGCTCAATCGGTAACGGATGCTCACACGCTGTCTGTTCTCCCCAGAGAACCCGCACCGCTTCTTTAAAGGCCGCAATATCCTGATTATCGGCATCTTCTCCCTCCCATTCGCCCTCATCGACATCATAAATATTGCCAAAGGAGCGTTTGAGCTGGGTGACGGTCAATGTCCCCAGGGACGCTTCTGTGATGTCATTATCGAGCTGTGTCTGTAGAGCGGCGATTAAATCTCTAACCGAGACATCCGATAATACCCTGGCGGCCAGGGCAATTCTTAAGGCAACCTCATTGGAAATAGGTTGGTCTGTCATGGGTATTTTCCTAAATGTCGACAATTTTATTTACTTAATATCTAGAGTTTGTTGTATACGAGCATAATCGTCAGTCCCAACACGAAATCGACCTTTTTCCACATCCCGTACCCAACTCTGGCTTTTCCCTAACCGTTCAGCCAAAGAGCGCTGGGTCAAGTTCTGACGTTGGCGTGCCGCCTTGATTACATGCCCCGACAATGGTTTTAACTGAGCTGTTTGAGACTGTTTACGCCGTCGTTTAGGGGCTCGACGACGGACTGTTTGTTGCCATTCTTCAGATAGATCAAAGCCCGTCAGTCGAGCATTGATCAGCCGCTGCCATTTATCTCGGGGGGCCGTATCGGTTAAGCTACGGTTCTGATTGGCATCATTTACCCAAAATTCAAGGGCCTCGTCGACGTCATTGGGAATATCAATAGCCTTAGCCCATAGCGGCTGTATATCGGCGGGATATGTTTCTGCATCAAACATTGGTTTGAGGCCATAGTAGTAAATTGTTTCGAGATCGCTTTCAAAGGTCTTAAGCAGACGTTTGTGCGCCCCTCGCACGGTGGTAGCCTCTGTTAGGCGATCTTCCCCATAGGCAATGCGCAATAGGGTGCGTATGGTTAGCCGATGGTCCCCCCCTAACCTGAGCTTAAATAAGAGCCACAGCAGCAGACGGACTTCTCCTTCGTGCTGTTGCCAGTTACTCATTACTTCCGTTAATAGTGACTTGGGCAGGGTGCCATACTGATAAAAGGCGGTTTGATTACGATAATCTTGTTTGTTAAGAAAGTGTTTGGCCCAGATGCCAGACCGGATAGTAAAGCTTAACCCAATTAAGTGACGACCTCCTTGAACATCTTTTTCAAAGTAATACTCGGTGTTGACTAAATGCCAAATCGGCTGCTCATCAAAGGAAAAGGCTTTAACCTTTCCCTGACGCGGCCAGTCTAACGCCACCAGTAACTGGCAGGATTGGTAGACTAAATCCTTAATTAAGGTCAGTTTATCCAGCTTGTTTAGATCCTTTCGTTTATCGAGGTCTAAATATTGTTCAATGTGCTGGTCATTGATTACAAATGATTCTTCCCAGGGAGAATTAATAGTGATGGCATGGGCGGCAAAAATCAAATGAAGACAGGTGGCACGAATATCAAAATTAGCGATGGTTTCCGTGGCTTCATGCTCAGCCATGGCGACAGGATAGTCCTGTTCGGGATTTTTGGCTAATCGAAAGCGTATTTCTCCTCGACCCCGATGGACAGGTCGACGGTAACAAAGTTTTCCGTCAACATCGGTTTGCCAAGGCAAATGCTGACGCTGAGCTAACACATTACAGGCCTCCCAAATTACCATGGAAGACGCAAACGGAGTGGTTTTACCACTGAGAAAAATGTCAGCAATTGCCGCTGGCAGCAGGGTACTCTTACGACGTCCTTTTTTGGGAACGAGAGGGGATAGGGAGCCGATATCGCACGATTGTACACATCGGGCAACCTCCACATCCTGGCAGTTATTGCACAGTGTGGGGTCAATCCAATAGCCTTTCCATTTTGCTTGGGGTTTAATTGCTCCCCTTGGACATTGGGGCCGACAGCTATCGCAAGAGATACAACCGTCTTTGATAGTGTAAGCCATAAACAATCTGAGCCTATCAATAAATTGATAGGTAAGAAAAAACGAACAACTTAAAAAATGGGCTTAAAGACCACCAATAGGCAGGTCTTTAAATAAATAGAGGCTTAATCGTTGCTGATTTAGAGGATACACCGATCGATGATCAGCAACGCCGAAGCGTTATACAGGGAAAATGAAGGACGAGTCTATCAGGACTGGATTGCAAAGATTGTAGGTGGACAATTTATTGAAAGTTCACGCTATTAGAAATAACAACCCCAAAAAATGTATTCTATGTCACCTGATACGGTTTAAGCTTTTCTTTCTAATTGACCAGACATTATGTTCAGAATGGACTGTTGATGTCGTTTTTCTGTTTCTGCAATAACGGTTTCTTCGGGGAAATATGGTCAACTGCTTAAGATGTTGCGAGACTGTTACTGAAAATAAAAAAGTCTAATTTTGTTTGTATTTTGTTATGTAGATCTAGGAAATCAACCTAAGCAGGCTGCGTGGACTTTTAGCTCGATGTTTGCCGTTGCTGATTGAGGGGATGAGTCGATTGCAGTCCCATGCCCACGGTTCTAACAATTATGGCTGGTGAGGTGGAGTTGGACTTTTTTTAGATCAAACCCTCCCGAGTCTTAGCAACGCTACCCGTAAATATAAAGGAGACCTTTGACAATGCTAGGTTTATCAGCGACTGATGCTAGTATGTATGCGATGATTTTTTTGATGCAAGATTTGGAAATTCCAGATATTGATCAAGATTTCTTCTCTATTCTTGCTGCCCGTGAGACGGGTAGTGATTGGTATGCTGTAGAAATTGGAGTGGAAGGACTCCCCGACAAATGGGTGTTACAAGTGTTTGACACGGGTCAGTGCGATCCTTGTTATACATTTGTGTCGCCGATGCCTAAGGGAGAAGATGTCGATCTAGAAGAGTTTCCTGAGCGCATTGCGCAGGTGATATCGATGGAGCGAGCGGGATATAATGTATAACCTAGCCCAGTTGTTTGTGGCTAACTTTGGGGATTGATAATGATTCATTCACTCTCGCCTGAAGATTTGCCACCAGAGTCAATAACAGACTTGGATACAGAGTTGAAAAGACAGTTTGAAAAGGCTATCTGTCGATACTTTTTTGAAGCCTGTGATGGATCTACTCAATCCCTGCTGATGCTCTGTCGATGGACTATCAATACGGCTGAGGTCGTAACCTTACATATTTACTGTTCTGATCAAGAAAAAAATTGGCGAGTGTTGAATCGCATCACCAAGCTAGCTGAGTATCTTGCTCAGTTTAGCTCCTGTGCCAAAATCAGGGTCCATCCCCCATCAGAGACGGAAGAACCGTTTGACATGCAAGTTGATGAACGTTCTGTTTAGAAAATTGGCGGTGCTGATCCTCGGGATGATTTTATCTGCACGATGCTGTCTTATTCCACATGTAACCGATCGGTTCATCTTCTAAATCAGCAACGGCAAAAAATTAGTCCGCTCAGCTCTGGGCATAGCTTACAGTTATTGAGATAGCACTTTGTTCCTTCAGGTATTCGCTATAGTCAGCCAGGTTATCTAGACCTACGTAGGTGAGTGTAACCTCAGCTATGAACCAGGTAAATAGCTTAAACAACAGTTGGCGATATCTTATCCTCATGGTTAATTTTCAAATGAACATGGTTTAGACGCGCAAAAATGCTTCTCTACAACGTTAGGTAGCCTTTGAAGACTTAGCTGCTCGTAACGATGTTTGCCCGGCATAATAGTCAGGGTTGGTGCCTTTGAACAGCGTTTTTGACACCCTGTGTATTGAATGTCTACCTGGTCATGGAGCTGATATTCTTGCAAGATGCTCTCTAATCTTGAGATCAGCTTGCGTCCACCTCGCTTCTGACAGCCTGACTTACGACAGATCAAGATTTTAGTCGGGTGTTGCTCCGCAGCGGCTGTGGGATAAGCTGACATCTGAGAAACATCAACCATGGCCGACATAGGAGCTTTTGGGGGAGCCGTCAGGGATGTCACTTCGGTGGGGGGACGTAGGGGAAAAACCTGATAGGCTCTGAGTTTGCTCACCCCTGTCGTAAAATCAACCTGACTGCGACCAATACAACGGATTTGGTCTCCGGGCTGAAATTGATAGTCTTGTATAGACGCTCTTAGGTCTTTGGGCAGCTTAATCACCAATGGCTCTTGGTCAACGTCAAGGGCCAGCGCTTTTACTTTATTCTTTTTCTTACTGAGATACCCTAAAAAGATTCCCTCTAGGACAAACATATAGGGCGGTAGGTGTTTATGCGTCGACATAGGAAAATCTCCTGTGAAGTGAGGCAACAGCGCTTCATGCTGTTGCTGGTTTAACGGATCAGCAACGACCGCTTAATTCAATCGTTTAGCTCTAACGGTCTGAGGTGTTTTGATGGGGTTATCTAACCCAGTGACTGATAGCTCCCAGCCATTGGCAAGCGTAAACACTTGAGCATCATCCACCGTGGTTTGCTTAACCACTTCTTCTTCGAGATCTTTTTTGGCAACATAGGCCATTAGTTTCCCAGCCCGATCGGTGTGCAGCATTACTTTCATAGTATTTCCTTACATTGGGTAATAGAAGGGCAAGAAGTGGGTAAAGGAAGACCCCGTAGGGCTGGTCTTGTGTCGGTGCTTTGTTTGAATTATGTAATTGCCACACCTATATTCTCCTGGGATACCAGGGTGAGCAATTCATCAATCGTAAGGCTACGTTTTAGCTGGGTCGACAGATCTCGTACAGCATTGAGCAGTCGCTGACTGTTGCTGGTGTCTAGCTGTATGCCATAGTTCTGTAGGACCTGGCTCAGCAGATGACGGCCAGAGTGCTTGCCCACAACAACACGCCGCTGCCAACCCACCTCTTTAGGGTCAAATGGTTCATAGGTGCTGGGATTGTTCAGCACGCCATGGGCGTGGATACCGGACTCGTGGGCAAAGGTATTGGCTCCAACAATGGCCTTCCAGGGGGGCACCGGACAGTTTACGGTTTTAGCAACAAAGCGAGACAGCTCTAGCAGCCGCTCGGTTTGAATATTGGTCTTGAGACCGTAGATCTGGCGTAGGGCCATAACAACCTCTTCAAGGGCCGCATTGCCAGCTCTTTCTCCTAGACCATTAACCGTGGTATTGATAGAGACCGCACCCGCACGGACACCGGCTAGGGCGTTGGCGGTTGCTAGCCCCAGGTCGTTATGGGTGTGCATTTCCACTGGAATGGCTAAGGCGGCGGTCATTTTTTTCACTTTCTCAAAGGTGGAAAATGGGTCTAGAATGCCGACGGTGTCACAAAAGCGAAACCGAAAAGCGCCACTTTCTTGGGCAAACTGTGCTGCTTCGAGTAAAAAGATCTCATCGGCACGGGAACTATCTTCACCCCCTACACTCACCTCTAGGCCGTGATCGCGGGCAAAGCTGATCGCCCCTTGTAGCTGCTTAAACATGTTGGCCCACTGGCCTTGGAACTTAACTTGAATCTGTATATCTGAGACGGGGATTGAAATATGTATGCGCGTTAGCCCACAGTGGATAGATGCCTGAATATCCGACAGGACGGCACGATTCCAACCCAGGAGCCGGGCGTTTAGGCCCAGGTTGGCAATGGTGCGAATGGCCTGGGCTTCGTCTCCCCCCATGGCGGGAATACCAACTTCCATTTCTTGTACACCGATGGTGTCGAGGAAGGTTGCGATCGCAACCTTCTCGTCTAAGCTAAAGGCAATACCTGCCGCTTGTTCACCATCTCTTAGGGTCGTATCGTTAATATATATCTGGGGTGGAGTTGTCATGGTGTAGCCTCCATACAAATGCAAGAGGGAAGAGGGTGAGCGAGGGCCGTGCTATGATCTCACCCTCAAAACTTGTCTGCTAACTTGTGCTTGATGCACAGCTTTCTTAAATCAAAGAAGCATCATCCATTGGCTGAGATTGGTCTCTATTGAAAGCTTCAATATCTTCTGCAATGATCTGATTGAGAAAATACTGTAAAACCCAAGCAAATAGAATGAAAGGGCCAACCATCATCAGAGTAGTCAACATGGTAGGTGTCTCCTGACTATCTAAGGAACAAAAAAACAGGACAGCCCTATTTCAAAAAGGTGAAGGTCAGGCTATCTTCAGACAAAAAATGATCCAGATGAAAAGCTCGCTCTTCTGTCTTTAAAAGGATTTGCTCATGGAGATATCGAGTGGCCCGATCTCCCACACTTTCGGCTTGAGTCGCTAATCGACGCAGTAGGGCGATCATCGACTGTTCAGCCGCAAGATCGTTTTCAATCATCTGCCGACAGTTATAGGCACCCTCTGATTCTGGGGTAAAGCAACATTGTTCCGCCAAGGTGACCAACATACCTGCTGGAATACCGCCTAACCCATTTAATCGCTCAGCCACATCATGGGCGTCTCCCCGGACAGCTTCATAGCTCTCTTGAAAGAATTCATGAACGGAGTAAAACTCCGCACCTTCAATCACAAAATGATGCTTTTGATATTGCATATGAAGGGCTTGGAAGCTAGCGTAAACCAGATTTAGCCCTTCACATACGGTGATGGTGACCTCTTTTTCAAGACCGACGACATTATCACCGACTTCACCAAAGGCGCGGACAAGAGTTTGAGTGGTCATATGATTTCTCCAATCAGTATATAGGATGAACAGGATGTGAACAGTTAATGGTCTGTGGTACAGGTGGTTTGGGTTTGCCAACAGCGCTCTAGCCAGCTGACACCCGCCTGGCGAGGAGCGGTAAATCGTCTGATGACGCTATGGACTAGCATTAGCTCTAGAGCATGATTGACATGGACACGCAGGGTGCCATCAGCCGGACAGCTACAAGAAATATGGAGTTCCTGTAGGCGACGATTGATCGACCAGCGTTCACCGCGAGGTACGGCAACAATCTGTCCCCAATCTGGGACAGTGGGGGTGAATTTATCCATAGGATTAAGACTCCAGGGTTGATAGGGATGATTAGGAAAGATTTTGAGCGTTGCTGATTTAGGGGATAAACCGATGGGTAGGATACGCGATGTGCCGATAGTTACCCGATAAATTCGTACCGGGGCGTGGCGCTAGATTTTGTAATTGAGTTTCTAACGCTTCAATCCGAGCCAGCAGGTGACGTACGGCTGTGGCTTCAACATCAGGTAGCTGACCATGGTCGAGGGGGGCGGCGGCGGTGTTACACTCACAGACGTTACGGCTGGGAATACCAACGGCTGTACAGTCAGACGGCACACTCCTCAAGACAACAGAACCGGCTCCAATCCGGGCGTGGTCACCAATGGTAATGCTGCCTAGTATCTGAGCACCACTGCCAATGACGACCTGACTACCGACCGTGGGATGGCGTTTACCGAGTTCTTTACCCGTACCCCCCAATGTAACCCCCTGATAAATCAGAGTATAGTTACCAACAACGGCTGTTTCTCCAATCACCACTCCCATACCGTGATCGATAAATACCCCTCTGCCTAAGGTGGCACCGGGGTGAATTTCTATGCCAGTAAAGAAACGGGCCAGATGAGAAATAAACCGAGGGAAAAAGGGCACATTCTGTTGTAGTAACCAGTGGGCCAAACGATGGGCCGTGAGTGCATGTAAACCTGGGTAGCAGCACAGCACTTCTAACCAATGACGAGCTGCCGGATCTCGTTCAAAAATAATGGTAAAGTCGGCCCAATGGGGAAAAGACAGGTGTCTTGATAACCGACGCCAAATAGAGAAGTGCTGCAGGGATGGGAACATAACTCTGGGAGGGCTTTGTTTTCCTGCTTATAGCAAGCGCGATTTTCAAGGTGCGATCGCAGCTGCCCAATCCAGATTTACTATAACTATTACTGTTGTACTTAGGCGTTCAAACCATTGCAGCGTAAGCGATTAGAATTACCTTGAGGATAGGGTACTAGTATTTCAGCACCAAGGCGTGAGTATTTATCAGTATGGGTGCTGGTATTTTGTACTCAGGGCAAAACTCTCATGAATAAGGCTTAAGACCATATCTGCGCTCAGTTAAAAGCCAAAGCCTGATGTACTCAAAGTACGGTTTTCGACCCTTTAGTTTATGGTTTAACCATGAAAACTGTAACAAACGATGCAAAAAGCCTCGATTAACTTCAGTAATCCTTAACAACTTTGTGAGTATGGGTCTTTGTGAGTATGGGTCGACATGTTAGTGAGGTTGCAAATTGATTTGCAACGTGAAATAGGGCAGGGGCGATAAACTCTTCTCGTTGCTTTTACATTATTTAACATGAAACAGTAAAATCTGTTACCCTATACCCGTTATAACGGCAAAGAACACTACAGACATTGTTTTTGCCTATTCGAGGTTGCATTGAATTTGGTAGCAAATTTAGCAAAACATCTGGATTTGAGTACTCAAATAGCCGTCTTTTTAGAAGGGCACAAAAAGCCTTAAACTCTTGTCAGACATGGGGTTTAGCTGAGTGCAGTAATGACCGGACGGGGCAGACAAAATACCAGCCCACGGGCTAATAAATGCCAGTCCCCTGATCTAAAAAAAAATTTTTTCTCTTTGTTTTCAAGGGTTGTAGTGGTTGAGTACAGTGTTAATCACTTAATAAATCCTATCGACGCATTCCCTGATTCTGCCTCTAGAGTTGTTGCTATAACTCTTTCATCGCTGAACACCTAGTCTGACTGAATGCGATGGAGGCCATAAAAACAACACCTGGTGAGAACTAATTTAGATTTCTCAGACATTGTTTTTAGACCTCGACGATTCAGTAATTGACGCCCAGACTCATTTCAAGTGTATTCACCCTATTTAGATGTCCCAGTTATCTCATCCAGATAAACGAGCACATCTCTACCTATGCATCTTGGAAATTACTGATCGTCTACCCAGATAAAGCTCTGCGACTCGCACTCTCTCTGGTGCTGCATTCGTTGTCATCCACACCTGATTCTTCGGCCCAACTGCCAAGAACAACCACACACCTGATGTCACCTATGCAGCACCGCTCTTTCTGAGTAGCTTACTTTGCTCCCTAACCCACCTTAAACCAATGACGCCTCCGCCCCCTACTGCCCTTGCTTCCGCGCCCACAATGACGCCCGAGCTGGACATTACCCTAACCAAAACCAAAACAACGGTCAAGTCCGGCGGCGGCTGTGGCTGTAGCACCAAAAACGATGCTGCCAACGGCATGAGTGAAACCCTCAAGGCCCGCATCGAAAAACATCCCTGCTATAGCGAAGAAGCTCACCACCACTATGCCCGTATGCACGTTGCGGTAGCTCCTGCCTGTAATATCCAGTGCAACTACTGCAACCGTAAGTATGACTGCGCCAACGAAAGCCGTCCCGGTGTGGTGAGTGAACTGCTCACCCCCGAAGAAGCGGCCCACAAAGTATTAGTGGTCGCTGGCAAAATTCCTCAAATGACGGTTTTAGGCATAGCGGGCCCAGGTGACCCCCTCGCCAACCCCGAGAAAACCTTCCGCACCTTTGAGCTAATTGCCGACAAGGCCCCTGATATTAAACTGTGTCTTTCGACTAACGGCCTGATGCTGCCGGATCATGTGGATCGGATTAAACAGCTCAATGTAGATCATGTCACCATCACAATTAATATGGTGGACCCCAAAATTGGAGAGAAAATATATCCCTGGGTTCACTATCACCGTCGTCGCTATCGCGGCATTGAAGGGGTAAAGATCTTGCATGAGCGGCAGATGGAAGGTCTGCAGGCGCTGCAAGAAGCCGATATTCTTTGCAAAGTGAATTCGGTTCTCATTCCTGGTATCAATGACGAACACTTGCCAGAGGTGAATAAGGCTATTCGCGATCGCGGTGCTTTTCTCCATAATATTATGCCGCTGATTTCGGCCCCTGAGCATGGCACCTACTTTGGCCTCAACGGTCAGCGTGGTCCTAACCCTAAAGAGTTAAAAGGCGTACAAGATAAATGCTCTGGCAACATGAAGATGATGCGTCACTGCCGTCAGTGCCGGGCCGATGCCGTAGGCTTGCTGGGTGAAGACCGGAGCCAGGAATTCACCAAAGAGAAGTTTATGGAAATGCCAGCAGACTATAGTCTGCAACAGCGTCAGGCCGTTCATCTTAGCATTGAGCAAACAAAGACCGCTGTCGCTAAAAAGAAAGAGGCCGCTGTTAGCAACAAGCGTCCGATAAATTCTCCTAAGGTTCTGGTGGCGGTGGCTACCAAAGGTGGCGGCTTGGTCAATCAACACTTTGGCCATGCTAAAGAATTTATGATTTACGAAGTGGATGCCAATGAGGCCAGGTTTGTCGGTCACCGTAAAGTGGCTGATTACTGCCAGGGTGGCTATGGCGAAGCAGCTGCCCTAGACGGCATTATCAGCACTGTTTCTGACTGTAAAGCTGTGCTGGCATCCAAGGTGGGTCCCTGCCCCAAAAAAGAGCTGAAAAAAGCTGGACTAACGGTTGTCGAAGCCTACGACGTGATTGAAACAGTAGCTCGACAGTTTTATGACGCACATGTTCTAGAGAACTAGGTGAGCGGGTGAGAAAAACGCCCACTCCGCCAACTCTCCTATCCCTGACCTCTCATAGCGAGGACCCAACCCATGCCTTATACCATTACCGATAGCTGTATTAGTTGCCAGCGCTGTCTCTCAGGCTGTCCCACGAATGCTATTCAGACCGATGGCTCAAGCTTTTGGATTGATGCAAATCTCTGTAACCAGTGTGAGGGGTCTCACGGGGTGGCCCAATGTTGGTCCGTATGTCCCACCAATGAGGGCTGTGTGCCTTTATTCACCGGGACAACCGCGGTTAATCTTACCGCCGAAACCTCAACAGATTACTGGAATCATTGGTTTGCTAGCTATAGCCGTATGGTGGCTCGTCTCAAAGGTATAGAACAGTCTAGCTACTGGCGGCAATGGTTTGATGCCTACTCTCACACGCTGCAAACTGTACGCACCCAGACGGGGACTAGCGCACCTCTGATGCCGTAACTCTCATTCTTTTACTGTCCTTTTTTGTTCCTTATCTGAAGCGGAGACGACGTAATGGTCATTTATTTAGATAACAACGCGACCACTCGGATTGACCCCGACGTTTTGGGCGCAATGCTGCCCTACTTGAGCGACTTTTACGGCAATCCCTCGTCGATGCATAGCTTTGGCGGCCAGGTCGGTGCCGCTGTGCAAGAGGCCAGGGTTAAGGTGGCTGAACTGTTGGGCGCAGACGATACGGAAATTATCTTTAATAGCTGCGGAAGTGAGGGCAACAATACCGCCATCCACGCGGCTCTGGCGGCCCAGCCAGAGAAACGACATATCGTCACCACAGCCGTGGAGCACCCAGCCATTCTTAATGTGTGTAAGCACTTAGAGAAAAAGGGATATACCGTTACCTACCTATCGGTGGATGGTCGTGGTCAGCTGGATCTGATGGAGGTTGAAGCGGCGATGACTGGGGGCACCGCTCTGGTCACCACCATGTACGCCAACAATGAAACTGGTGTGATTTTTCCGGTGGAACAGATTGGTGCGATCGCAAAAGAATACAAGGCCACCTTCCATGTAGACGCGGTCCAGGCGGTCGGTAAGGTGCCCATTGACCTAAAGCACAGCACCATTGACCTGCTCACCCTCTCCGGTCACAAACTCCATGCGCCTAAGGGTGTAGGCGCGCTCTATGTGCGTCGCGGCTTCCGTTTCCGGCCATTCCTTCTCGGTGGGCACCAGGAGCGTGGCCGGCGGGCGGGTACCCACAACGTACCCGGCATCGTTGCCCTAGGCAAAGCGGCAGAACAGGCCCGCGAACATCTTGTCAATGTGCAAACAGAACAACAGCTACGGGACTCGCTAGAGACTCAGCTGCTGTCGTTAATCCCCGATTGCGAGGTGAATGGCGGTGGCACCACCCGCTTGCCCAACACCACCAACATCGGCTTCAAGTACATCGAGGGTGAAGCGATTCTGTTTATGCTCAACCAGCACGGTATCTGTGCTTCCTCTGGGTCGGCCTGCACGTCGGGTTCCCTCGACCCTTCCCATGTGCTCACAGCGATGGGGCTGCCTTACACGATTCTCCACGGCTCGATTCGCTTTAGTCTGTCGCGATTCACCACTGAGGACGATATTCAGCAGGTCGTGAATGTCATGCCCGGCATTGTGGAAAAACTGCGAGCCATTTCACCGTTCAACAGTGACGAAGCTGACTGGCTACAGGATCGTGATTTAGTCCAGAGCGCCTAGGCTCTTATTGCTCTTTCTTCTTTGCTCCTTACCCTCCAAACCTGTCATGTGGGACTATTCCGAAAAAGTACTCGAACTGTTTTATAACCCCATCAACCAGGGTGCGATCTCAGATCCCCAAGAGCCTGATATCGCCGTTGTCTATGGTGAAGTGGGGAGTATCGCCTGTGGTGATGCGCTACGGCTACATCTAAAGATTCAAGAATCGACCGAGACAATTCTAGATTCTCAGTTTCAAACCTTTGGCTGCACAAGTGCGATCGCATCCTCCTCGGCCCTCACTGAAATCATCAAAGGTAAAACTCTAGATCAGGCGCTCAATATCACCAATAAAGATATTGCTGACTTTCTCGGTGGGTTACCCGAAGCCAAAATGCACTGTTCTGTGATGGGGCAAGAGGCCCTCGAAGCCGCCATCTACAAATATCGCGGCATTGAAGTCGAGCACCACGCCGATGACGAAGGCACCTTAATCTGTTCCTGCTTTGGTATCACCGAGCCTCGCGTCCGACGGGTGATTATTGAAAACGACCTGACCACCGTCGAGCAGGTCACCAACTATGTCAAAGCCGGTGGCGGCTGTGGTTCTTGTTTGGCCGGTATTGAAGACATCCTGATTGAGGTGCAGCGAGACAGAACCTCAGTGGCGGCCAGGGTCGAAGCAGAAGTGACCGCTGTTCCCCTCACCCCCATCCAAAAAATTAATCGGATTCAACAGGTGCTTACCGAAGACGTGCGCCCCATGCTCATGGCAGACGGCGGCGATGTTGAACTCTACGACGTCAGCGGCGATGTGGTGCAAGTGCAGCTCAAGGGTGCCTGTGGCTCCTGTGATAGCAGCACCGCCACCCTAAAAGGGGCGATTGAAACCCGCCTACAGGCACAGGTTTCACCTGAGCTGACCGTTGTCGCTGTATAAGCGTTCCCCCATTCTATCTTTTGACCTATGAAATCTCTCCATCACACACTCATGGTCGAGCGTTCACCCCCCGTCTATTCCAAGAGATCAGAGCTTCTGACGGACCCTCGACAAACCGCACCGCTCTGTATCGCTACATCTAGACCTAGCGTTTACTAACATCCTAAGGAGAATTCAACCCATGAGACAGATTGCATTTTACGGAAAAGGCGGTATTGGTAAGTCCACGACTTCCCAAAACACAATTGCAGGTATGGCCGATCGCCAGCGCATCATGATTGTCGGCTGTGATCCCAAAGCAGATTCCACCCGTCTGATGCTCCACAGTAAGGCTCAAACAACCATTCTGCACTTAGCCGCCGAGCGTGGTGCCGTAGAAGATCTTGAACTCGACGAAGTCCTACTTACCGGATACAAAGACGTCAAGTGCGTTGAGTCCGGCGGTCCTGAGCCGGGTGTAGGCTGCGCCGGTCGGGGCATCATCACCGCCATCAACTTCCTAGAAGAAGAAGGCGCGTATGAAGATCTCGACTTTGTTTCCTACGACGTATTGGGCGACGTTGTTTGCGGTGGGTTTGCCATGCCCATCCGGGAAGGTAAAGCCCAGGAAATCTACATTGTCACCTCTGGTGAAATGATGGCCATGTATGCGGCCAACAATATTGCTCGAGGCATTCTTAAGTATGCCCACTCTGGCGGTGTACGTCTGGGCGGTCTCATCTGCAACAGCCGTAATGTTGACCGAGAAGTTGAGCTGATTGAAACCCTGGCTGAGCGTCTCGGCACTCATATGATTCACTATGTACCCCGTGACAACATTGTTCAGCATGCTGAGCTACGTCGCATGACGGTCATTGAGTACGCACCTGAGAGCAACCAAGCCAACGAATACCGCACATTGGCTAAAAAGATCGAAGAAAACAAGAACCTGGTAATTCCCACCCCCATCTCTATGGACGAGCTGGAAGAATTGCTGGTTGAGTTTGGTCTACTCGGTGGCGACGAAGAGTACCAGAAAGTCCTCGCACAAGACAAAGCTACTGGCAAAGTTCCCGCTGTAGTTTAGTGTCTGCCATGTCTGGTCCTGTTCGGCATAGGCCTAAATCATTCGCGAGCAAGCTCCCTGGGGTATCTCCCGCACCGGCTCAGACATCTTACGATTGCTGATTTGAAGGATGAATCGATCTGTAGACACTGTTATTTGAAAGTCTCTCACTGATAACGCCATCTCGAAGATCAGCAATGCCAAAATTCTTCCCACCTGTCCATAACCCTTATCGCAAACACGAGAGGATATCATGACCACTGTAGAAGATAGAAAAGGGCTCATCCAGGAGGTTCTGGACGCATATCCGGAGAAAGCCTACAAAAAACGCTCCAAGCACCTCAATGTTAAAGAAGAAGGTGCTTCCGACTGCGGTGTTAAGTCAAACAAGAAATCTGTTCCCGGCGTTATGACAACTCGTGGCTGTGCCTATGCAGGGGCCAAAGGGGTGGTCTGGGGACCAGTCAAAGACATGATTCACGTCAGCCATGGCCCCGTTGGCTGTGGTTACTATTCCTGGTCGGGTCGCCGTAACTACTACGTGGGTACTACTGGTGTAGACACCTTTGGTACCATGCAGTTCACCTCCGACTTCCAGGAACGCGATATCGTCTTTGGCGGTGACAAAAAGCTCAATAAGCTGATTGACGAATTAGAAGTGCTTTTTCCCCTCAGTAAAGGCACCACCATTGAATCAGAATGTCCTGTTGGTCTGATTGGGGACGATATTGAAGCCGTTGCTAAAAAGCAAGCCAAAAAGACAGGTAAACCTGTCGTTCCCGTTCGTTGTGAAGGATTTAGAGGGGTATCTCAATCCCTGGGGCACAACATTGCCAATGATACTGTGCGAGACTGGGTACTCCCCAAGGCCGCCGAGTATCGGCAACTGCCAGAAGGGT
>ERZ1740059.386-NODE-386-length-23876-cov-8.620923_pt1 | contig 23876 bp, 20 predicted proteins | sample MGYA00581744_ERZ1740059 | MGnify/ENA primary metagenome ERZ1740059 (study PRJEB43018, sample SAMN04849738) | marine metagenome | isolation source: floating plastic debris | place: Pacific Ocean | collected 2008-08-28 | study: EMG produced TPA metagenomics assembly... | reverse complement strand
CATCTCCCCCTCTCCCCATCTACCCAACCCCCCGCAATACTTCCGGAGTTTTATGACGCTTGACAGGCATAGGAGTAGGTCGATTACTCGCCGGTTTTTGTGCTTGGGTAGATTGACCTGCTTTCTTAACCGGACGTGGGGTGTCACCGTGACTTCGTTTGTACGGTGGCCTACCACCTCCTGGTCCACCTCTACGAGGTGGTCTTCCTTTTCCTTTATTGAAGGGAAATTTACGTTTCTTGGGTAAGTCGGCGATAAATTCAGCTTTTTCTATGATTAAAAGATCTGCTTCTCGCTGGACTTGGAAGTCCCAAAATTTGCCCACAGCTTTGCTTTCGAGCTTACCAGTGAGTTTTAGTTTGAAATACTTAGGTTTGTCATCAGGTTTACGGGGTGCTTGCTTAATTTTCACCACCAAGTTTCCAGCATCAAAAGATTGGTAAACAATTTCACCACGAACAGAAAAACCACCATCTGGAATTTCTGATGAAGGTGTAAGTTCACCTGCTGGCTCTTTAGACATTGGGGATGACGATTCAACCAAAGTTGACTCGTCCTCAGAATCTGATAACTCAACCGTTGGATCGCTTTGGGTTGATTCTTCAGATGTTTCTTGTGTTTGGCGATTTACAGCTAACTTTTCTGGCTCCCAGACTCCGACAATTTGGAGATGAAGATTGTCGTTTTCTTGTCGAGTACGCGGATAAACTACCCACAAGTGGTCTTTTTCTAAATCCAGATGATTTTTAACCAAACTCATAATGCGACCTAATAGGACGGCATCGAGTTCTACATTATCTGGAGTGACCAACGCACCTTGAGTAAATTGTTCGCTGGTGGGAACGTAACGACCGCGAACCAAGCCGATTGCTCGGTACTGCATTGGTTCGGAAGGCGGAGGAATTGGTTGCTGCCTTGCGGTTTCGTTAGTTTGAGTGGATTCGCTTGGGCTTAAATTGGATTCCCCAACATTTTCACTGTCATTTTGAATAACAGCGTTAGAAGATGGTTCCACGCTGTTATTAGGTGCTTCCGTAGAAGCAGATAAATTGGAGGATTCGGACGATTCAGAAGACGGCATCAGGTCGGAATTCATAAAAACTCCTTGCGGCGGAGACACATCCCATATGGGATTTTACAAAGGCTGCTCTCAAGAGCATTTTTGCGGCGCTTAGGCGGTATATTTCCGACTAAGAGAAGCGAAAACAGGTAAACTCTATGAGATATTAGTGTTGCGAGGTTTCGCATATATACACCATTAGGTGTAATTTAGCGCCTTTACACTAGGAACAAAAGCATACCATAGCTACAATTTCAGACTATTCCTCCTAAGTCGTCATTTGCGATACGGCAACAAAGGGTGAGTATTTGTTATAAAGTTCACAAGCAACACACGGTATTCCGTAAAGTTTTAAGAATTTTTTGTTTTTCAATTTCTCTAAACAATTATTTCATTCTAAGTAAAGGACGGTGAAGGTGTCTCAAGGTGGAAATCGGTGGTTCGTAAAAATTGTACTCATATTAGCTGTTATTGCCCTTGTTGGAGGGTCAATGGTTCCTATCATAGCGGCTTTCAACGATTCCCAACAGTCGGGTAACACTCCTAGCAGCACCGGAAATTCAGCTTCAGATCAAAAATCAAAGCTGGAAGATACTGTACGGGGTTACGAACTAGTTTTACAACGAGAACCAGAAAATCAAACCGCACTCCGGGGTTTATTGGAAACTCGTCTACAACTACTTAGATTAGGACAAGGAGACATAAAAGGGGTAATTACACCTTTAGAAAAGTTATCAAAGCTTAACCCGGAAGAAACAAGATACGCGGTACTTTTAGCCCAGGCAAAGCAGCAAACAGGTGATAAGGAAGGAGCGGCTCAAGCTTACCGTACTGTTTTAGAAACACAACCAGGTGACTTACCAGCCTTACAGGGTATGGTAACGCTTTTATTAGAGCAAAAACGCCCGGAAGCTGCTATTGGTTTACTACAAGAAAGTTTGGATAAATCTAAGAAGGCAAATAAAATTCAACCGGGAACCGTTGATACTACTGCCGTTCAAGTTTTACTAGGTAATGTTTACGCCAAAGAGAAACGATACGCTCAAGCTTTATCGACTTACGACAAATTGATTAAAAATGAACCAAAAGACTTTCGCCCCATTTTGGCAAAAGCAATGGTTCTCAAAGATCAAGGTAAAACTGAAGAAGCACAACCTTTATTTGAGAAAGCATCATCTTTAGCACCAGCTCGCTACAAAGACGAAATCAACAGACAAAAACAAGCTAGTACAGCAACTCCAACTCCCACTACGATCAATGATCAATGATCAATTATCAATTATTAGTTGTTCATTGTTCATTGTTTATTGTTCACTGAATAGCTGCAAAAATGCCGAACACAATAAACAGGCATCCACCGGCTGCGGTAAGTTGACGTTCGGTAATTTGTCCTGCTAACATTCGTCCGGAGGTAACGGCTATTACGGCGCAAATGGCATGTCCCAATATTGCTCCAATACTTACCCCAATTGGATTGTTTTCTGCTGCCAATGCAATAGTCGCTATTTGAGTTCTATCTCCCCATTCGGCGACGAAAACTAATACAAAGGCTTCCAGTATAATTGCCCAGATATTTTTTTCGTCTTTTATCTGTTTTTCTGCTTTTTCTACAATTTCTTTTGCTTCTCCTACTACTGCGACATCACAAGTTTCACTGGGCATTTGAGTCGCGTCGTACAGTAATTTAAAACCAAAAATTATAAATAAGCCTATTTCCGCATAATGAATATAAATATCCGGAAGTAGAGAAGCTGCTTGCCCTGCTCCTACGGATAACATTGTCATTGCTGCTAGGGCTGCAATTGAACCTGTAAAAACTAATTTTCGAGGATGCTGCATTGCCAAAATCATGGCAATAAAAAAGGTTTTGTCGCCAATTTCGGAAACTGTTATTAATAATAAACCAGAAATAAAAGCTGTTAGCACTGTTATATAAAATCTAGATTAGTCAAAATATTTTTATATTATAAAAGCATATTAGTGAATAAAGTAAGGGGTAAGAGCTATAAGGTAATTAAAAAAAAGCAATTATTCGGACTTGATATCACCTCCCTTCCCGGGTGAGGTTAAGTTTTATTGAAAATTGTGCTAGCTCAGAACAAATATACTCAGAAATAATACTTAAATAGTATGTAATTCATAAATAATTTTAGACAATAAATAAAACTAGTACACCACGGCTTAAATAAGGCAACCATTAAAAATGGCTGAAAAGCTCAGAAAATCAAACTTCTTACTTCTTACTTCTTACTTTTTACTTCTTACGAACGCAAGCGGTACTAGTTATTTCACACAAACCAAGTTTATTAATACCTAATACCAATTCTGTATGAGGCTGCGCTTAATCGCCTTCACCCGCTCATGGGTGAGGCTATCTAAACAAAGCCCACCTACGTGGGCTGAATTCGGCGCATATTTATAAAGAAATGGTATAACAATCGGATATTTTATATAAATAAGTTTATTCATCTTTGGTTATTTTTTCTAATTATTCTAATTTCAGATATTTGATTAACAATTAATCTCGTTTTACAATTTCATCTTTCATATTTTCATCAATCTTGTTTTCATCAACAAGAGACTTTTCCTTTTCAATCGTCGCAGTTTCTTCTGATGTATTGATTTCTACACTATCCGCAACAATAACGCATTCAGCCTGAGTTTTGGGTTTAATATTCCATTGATCTAAAACATCTTTAACTACTATTTCTTGCATCCAAATTTTTGCTACTACGGTTAAAGGTAAGGCTAAAAATAATCCTAAAAAGCCAAAGAAGGTGACAAAAAATAGTTGAGAGATTAATGTCACTGCTGGTAATAAGGAAACTTTCTGCGCCATAACTATAGGCGTAATAAAATTACTTTCAGCTTGCTGGATGAAAAAATACAGAACAAATACAGCAACTGATTTCCAAGGAGAATCCAAAAGTGCGATCGCCATTGCTGGTAAAACGCTTAAAGTGGGACCTAGATTGGGAATCAAGTTCAAAAATCCTGCTAAGACTCCCAAAGCTAAAGCTGAACGTACCTGTAAAATTGTTAACCCAAGTACGCTCAACAATGCTACTAAAAACATGGCGATAGAAGCACCAGTTATCCAACCTTCTAAGGACACTTCACATTTATCTAAAATTCCTTCTATTCTTCGTCGGTAAAAGGAAGGAAAAAGCCTAACAAACAATTTACGGTAGGATAAAGGATCTGCTATAAACATCCCTGTTAAAACTAGCACTAACAGAATCTTTAGTATTACTTCTAAAGAACCAGAAACCAAAGCAAAAGTACTTTCTAAACTACTATTGATAAATGGCTGGGCTTGTTCTAAAAGACTATTTATATCGGGAATGGAAGGAATTACTTGAGAGGGAAGTCGCGATCTAAATTCCAAAAGCCAAGAATTTATACGTACTAAAGCTTTAGGAATCTGGTTGCCTAATTCTTGAAACTGATCTACAAAAGGTGGCACAATTAGCCAGAAAAAACCAATTACACCGAATAAGAAAATAGCCACCGACAGAAACTTAGCTAAGCCGCGCTTTATTCCCAAGCGTTGAAGCCGTCGAGCCAATCTATTTAAGGTAGTAGCTAAAACAACTGCGGCAAATATAAGTAAAACTACTTCCCGAATTTGCCACAGAACATATAGGGAAACGCTTAAAACTATTAAACCAATCCATTGACCCAAATTCACGTTTTAACTCCTGGCTCAAGGGGAACCATTATTTATCGATAATGTTGCTAGATTAGCTAATAATAGCTACTTTCGCCTAAGTAATTCTAATTAAGTTTTTGTTTCCTGGATAGCTGCCATAGTAAGGCAGCAGCCACTATTACGTTAGGTAACAATACAATAATCAAAGCGCTTGTTGTTGTTTCCGGAATAGACAAACTCGGCCCTAGATATTTAATAAAAACTGAAATAACTGCGGAAAGAAACAATACTTTCAAGACAAATATAAACTGATTTTTCATAAAAGTTCGGTTATACGCCAATTTTTGGTGGGGTAGATACTAATAAGACTATGATGGCTAATTTATACAATAAATTATGTAACCTTAAAACGGATTTGTATTCTATACCTATAATTAGCTTTGATGCAATTTTTATTTTGCAATACTTAAATATCAATTCACTCATACCACTCTTAATTTATCAGATTTCATCGCATCCGAGAACAGTTTTAACGTGCCGAGAAAAGAGACGAAAATAGAAAAGTGAAATTACCAGCTTTCTGGTTTTTGCAATTGAAAATAAGGAAATAAAATGCCTGTTGACACCCAAAATAAAAACTCAATCAAGCCACCGAAAATGCGGCAGTTTGGCGGCAGCTTATTTATTTTGCTGACGTTGTTATTATTGCTTAATTTCATTGTTCCTAATTTTTTCGGTCCGGAATATCCCCAAGCGCCTTATAGTGAGTTTATCGCTCAAGTTCAAGCGGGTAAAGTCGAACGAGCCATTGTGGGTAACGAAAGCATTCAATACGTGCTTGAATCTAATAATGTCTATGGCGAAGGTGTGGAAAAGGTATTTACAACTACACCTGTAGCCTTAGATTTGGATTTACCCAAGATTTTGCGAGAAAATAATGTGGAGTTTGCTGCACCAACTCCTAATAAGAATGGTTGGATTGGTACTCTTGCGAGCTGGGTGATTCCACCTTTAATTTTCTTTGGTATTTGGGGGATTTTAATCAATCGTCAGGGTGGTGCTGGTGGTGCTGCTTTAACGGTTGGTAAAAGTAAGGCTCGGATTTATTCGGAAGGTAGCACCGGCGTGCAGTTTAGCGATGTTGCTGGTGTTGATGAAGCCAAAACGGAACTGGAGGAAATTGTTGATTTTCTCAAAAATGCTGATAAATATACTCGTCTGGGGGCAAAAATACCTAAAGGGGCTTTGTTAGTTGGACCTCCAGGAACGGGTAAAACACTGCTAGCGAAGGCTATTGCTGGTGAAGCAGGGGTTCCTTTTTTCAGTATTTCTGGTTCGGAATTTATCGAGTTATTTGTAGGTGTGGGTGCGGCGAGAGTTCGAGATTTATTTGAACAGGCTAAAAAGCAAGCTCCTTGTATCGTTTTTATTGATGAATTGGATGCTCTAGGTAAATCTCGTGGTGGTGCCGGTGGATTTGTCGGTGGTAATGACGAACGAGAACAAACTCTCAATCAGTTACTTACCGAAATGGATGGTTTTGATGCCAATACTGGTGTTATTATCATTGCTGCTACCAACCGTCCAGAGGTGCTTGACCCCGCATTACGTCGTCCCGGACGTTTTGACCGTCAGATTGTGGTAGATAGACCTGATAAAATTGGTCGAGAAGCGATTCTCAAAGTTCATGCTCGTAATGTGAAATTAACCTCGGATGTGGATTTAGGAATTGTGGCGGCTCGCACTCCGGGGTTTGCGGGAGCAGATTTAGCTAACTTGGTTAATGAAGCTGCGTTGTTAGCAGCGCGTCAAAATCGAGATGGGGTTACTTTAGCTGATTTTAATGAGGCTATTGAGCGTTTAGTTGCTGGTTTAGAAAAGCGTTCTCGGGTATTGAATGAAACTGAGAAGAAGACAGTAGCTTATCACGAAGTTGGTCACGCTATAGTTGGTGCTTTGATGCCGGGAGCGGGTAAGGTTGAGAAAATATCCGTGGTTCCTCGCGGTGTGGGAGCCTTGGGTTATACCATACAGATGCCGGAAGAAGACCGATTTTTGATGATAGAAGATGAAATTCGCGGCAGAATTGCGACTTTATTAGGTGGAAGATCGGCAGAGGAGATAATCTTTGGTAAAGTATCTACTGGAGCTTCTGACGATATTCAGAAAGCGACGGAGTTAGCGGAAAGGGCTGTTACTTTGTACGGGATGAGCGATAAATTGGGGCCAATTGCGTTTGAGAAAATGCAACAGCAGTTTATCGAAGGATATGGAAATGCTCGTCGTAGCGTTAGTCCGGAAGTAGCTAAGGAAATTGACGGCGAAGTGAAGCATTTCGTTGAGAATGCCCATCATATCGCTTTAACTATTTTGCATCAAAACCGCGACTTGTTGGAAGAAACTGCAATGGAATTGTTACAAAAAGAAATTCTTGAAGGTGAGAAATTGCGGGAGAGGCTTGAAGGGGCGATGGCACCTCAAGAGTTAGGGGAGTGGTTGCGGAGTGGGAAGTTATCTGATGATATTACTTTGATGCAGACAACTTTGTAAATTTTGGGTTGTAGATTACGACAAGGTTTTTAGAATTGGCGATGCACTTAATGGTGTGTCGTCTTTTTTTTTAATCAATATTTAAACGCAGAGGAGCGCTGAGGAATTAAGTAGATTTATTTAGAGTTATTTGAGATTTTTTTGTAAAAAGCCGTAGATTTTCTGGAGGAGGAAAAGAAGGTGGCGGATTATAAAGAACAGGTGATTGACTTATTGTTAAGAGTATGGGTTGTGAGTGTAGAAACTATGGAAATTATTGAAGCGATGTCTTAAATTTTCTTTTTATTCACAACTTATAAATAGTCTTTGAAGCCATAAAAACTTATAAATATCTATTAAGCTCCCCAGTAGTCTTTAGACTACTTTTACTATTAGACTGGGGTTTTAACCCGAGTATGGGAGAAAACTTATCGTATTATTCTAAGTTTATGGTGCGTGACGGGTACCCTGCCAAATTTTTTTAGGAGAAAAAAATTTGGCAGGGAGCCCTTGACGGTAATTTCAAATCAGTTTGTTATGGGTGGTAAAGTATCGTAACCGTCACACACCCTACAAAATAAGAAAATCGAATCATCTTAATTTATTTCGGGAATTAATATAAGTAGTATTGAATTCTAACTTTGTAGTTGTGAGTCAATTTAAGCGATGCACATCACAATTCTTACTCTCGGTACCCGTGGTGACGTTCAACCTTTTATTGCTTTGGGAGTGGGTTTACAGCAAGCTGGGCACATAGTCCGAATTGCCAGCCAAGCAAATTTTGAATCAGATATTTGCGATCGCGGTTTTGAATTTGCTTTAATTAGCGGTAATCCCAAAGAAGGGGTGGAAAGCGCTCAAGGGCAAGCTTTATTACAAAGCAAAAACCCGATTGCTGTTGTTCGTAATTTGGGTAATGTGCTAGAACCAATATTCAAGCCAGTGTTAATCGATTCTTGGGAAGCTTGTCAGGGCACTGATGTCATTATTGGGGGAGGATTTCCTTTCTGGGGAGTTGATATTGCAGAAAAATTAGGTATCCCTTTTTATTTTGCTTATCTGACACCAAATTATCCAACTACAGCGTTTCCGAATATACTGACACCACAATATTTAGGTAAGTTGGGAGGAATTTACAACCGCTTCAGCCATACTTTTATGAATCAACTATTTTGGCAATTTTTTCGCAAACCAATTAATGATTTTCGTCAATCAACTCTTGGTTTAGCACCAATCGGTTTTAGGGAAAATGCTTTGACAAATATGGAAAAAGCTCAAACCAATTATTTGATTGGTTGTAGCCCTTCGGTTCATCCTAAACCAAAAGACTGGTCAAATCGGGTTCATCTTACGGGATATTGGTTTTTAGATGCTCCTGATAATTTTATTCCTCCTGCAGATTTAGTAGAATTTCTTAAAGCTGGTTCTCCTCCGGTATATATTGGCTTTGGTAGTATGGGTGGTGAAGAAGCACAAAAAATCAGCCAAATTGCTTTAAAAGCATTGGATAAAACTCTACAAAGAGGTATTTTTCTATCCGGTTGGGGTGGTATAAAAAACTCATTACCCGATACCATTTTTCAAATAGATAATATTCCCCACAGTTGGTTATTTCCACAAATGAGTTGTATAGTACATCATGGTGGTGCTGGAACTACCGCAGCAACCTTTCGGAGTGGGGTACCGGTCGTAATTGTTCCATTTTTTGGCGATCAACCATTTTGGGCATATCAAGCTGCAAAATTGGGTGTAAGCCCACCAATGATTAATAAAAACAATCTTACAGTAGAAACTCTAGCTCAAGCGATCGCAACTGCAATTGAAAATCAATCGATAGGAAAAAAAGCTGCTATTTTAGGAGAAAAAATTCGTTCGGAAAATGGTGTTGCAAAAGTTGTAGAAATTTTGCAATCTAACTTCTCTGCCAAATTTTAATAGTTTTATCCAAACTTCCACTCACCAAAGTATTTCCTTTCTCAGTAAAAGCTAACGCAGTAACGGTGTTATTATGACCGGTAAAAGTACTTAGTAATTCTCCCGTTTCTAAATGCCATAACTTAATCGTTTTATCGGCACTTCCAGTAGCGATAACTTGCTCATTTTGACTCAATGCTACTGCATATACTCCATCTTCATGTCCTTCGAGAGTACGAAGTAATTCCCCTCTTTTTAAATGCCAAATTTTAATTTTTTTATCCCTACTCCCACTCACAAGAATTTTTCCGTCTTTACTCAGCGCTAAGGAATGAACTATGTGAGAATGACCTGTAAGAGAATGCTGTAATTTTATATCTATAGAGCATATTTCTTCCTTTAGATAGATGCGCCATACTTTTATTTTGCGGTAGTTTCCCGTAACTAAAGTTTTTGCATCTTTACTAAAAATTAGCGAATGAGCCACAGTATCATCTAAAGCAAGTGTCATACTCACTTGACGCTCAGTCATATCCCAAAACTGAATTGTGCGATCGTCACCGCCAGTAGCTAGTATCCTACCATCAGGCGTAAAGGCAAGGCAGCGCACCATACCATTATGTTTGTGCATAATATCAATCAAATCTTTAGCGCCTAAATGCCACATTTTAATAGTAGAATCAGCCCCAGCACTAGCTAGAGTTTGTCCATCAGGACTAAAGGCTAAATAATTTACTTCATCTACAACCCCAGTACGAACCCAAGGGTATTCCGATAAAGTAGTAATTAAATCACCCTTCTTTAAATCCCAAAGCTTTATTTCTCCTCGACTTCCACTAGCAATTAAAGATTGCGCACTATTTTTAATTTTAGGTTTTAAAGCAATACAATTAATCCCTTTAATATGTCCTGTTAAAGTTTGCGAACATTGCCATTTACCGATTATGCTTTCTAGAGAATGCTTTGGTGAAGGAGATGGAATTATTTTACCTTCTTGAATATCATCAACTTCCGTTTGTAGACTTTGAGAATCCTTGAGTAAACCTAAGTACCAAGCTAACCCTCCTGCATACAGTAACTTACTCGATCTAACCTCAGTTTGCAAACCATTAAACTCAACTTGATTGCTTGGCAAGAATCCCGTAATCACAGCATTTTTTTGATATCCTCTTTGCCCTGAGCCGGGGAAAAACAAGCAGATAAACAAGAAAACTTGGTAATTATTGAAATCTTCTTGAGTAATTGTCCAGCGAACTTTATTTTTTTTGATACTATTAAAGCTTTCTGAATCTGCAACACACACTCGAATTTTTACTTCGGGATTATCTGCAAGTAGAAAAGAAAACTTACTTTCACCTCGAAGATTTCCTTCATCATCTAAAACAATATTTGCGAAAGCGTCTTGAGGTATTTTTTTCACTAACTTACCAAGACAACCTTTCATTATTTCTTCAACAATCAATTCTCGCAACAAATAATCTTCGGCTTGGTGTTGAAAGTAAGTGACAAAAGGTATCGCCCAATCCGGATTCTCGGGATATTCTGATGGGGCTGGTGGCGGAGAGAGAGCCAGAATTTCTGCTTGTAAACGAGCTTTTTCAAGGAGTGGAGCCAATATTTCACCCCAAAATGCCATAAATTCTCGATGACAACCTTTAACATTACTTTCAAGCAAAGTAATATCATAAGTCTTTGATTTTTTTATCCGCTCAAGAAAGTCGGCTTGTTGAGCTTTTAGTAAGCTGATAGAGTTTACATCCATACATTGGGCACAATCTTGAATAGTTAAGTTAATTTAAACAAAGGTAAATGTTGATCGATATCCATAAAAATGTCATAAATAAAAATATTTTTGTCTCTGTAATACAGGTAATCTAATTAAATTAGTATTCCAAAAGTTAAGGTAACATGCCGGATGGTTGCTAGAGACACTCACAAAGAGTAATCTTTGTAGTGGAAGTAAATTATAGCTAAACTATAGGGATTATGTAGTCCGTTGGTTTATTTCTCGCTGTTATCTGAATCCTCTGTAGTCACGATTGTTTCTAAAAAGGCAATTCTCTCTTCTAATTGTTTTACTTGATAATTCTGATTTTCTCCACGCCACACAGCAAAAGTCGCAACTGCTGCGCCTATAATTGTAGCTAGAGGTAAAGCGACACCACTTTTTGTCACAATTACAAGGGGAATACAAATTGCTAGCATTCCTCCACTAATTCCCCAAATTATAGATGTCGCAGCAACTCGCCCAGCTTTATGAACTTTTTCGGTGTCTTTTTCTAATTTTTCATCCATAAGTTTAATAAATAGGTTTCTAGCAAAGCAGTATCGAAAAATAGAGGCTTAAAATTTTCTTTCTCCACAAAATATACGATCGAAAAATCAACCGGATACAAACCCCGGGATTTATCCGTAGAGAGGAAAAAATATTTTCCACAACTAAAGCCACTAGATTAATCCATGGGGTAATACTTTTGACGATCGATCGGTTGACGGGTACCCATGATATTTTTTTATCCTTATACTTTTATATAGCAATGATTGCATACGACTATATATATTTTTTACTTTAGATAGTTTAAATAAACTAAAAAAAGATATAGTTGATAATGTTTAATAGCATCTATTCCCTTAATTACCTATGACCGCTAATTATATTTTTCTGGCTGGAGCAAGTCGTGGTGTTGGTAGAGAAATTGCCAATTGCTTAACTGCACAAAATTTGCAAGTAAAGGCACTTTTAAGAACTGAACAAAAACGCCAGGAATTGGAAGCAATGGGTATCAAAGTAGTTCTAGGAGATGCCTTAAACGTAAATGATATAGAACAAGCCATCCTCACAGAAGAACCCATTGATGCGGTTATAAGTACTATTGGTGGCGTACCACAAGACAGTGAAAGGGCTGATTATTTAGGTAACAAAAATCTCATTGATGCCGCAGTTAGAGCAGGAGTAAAAAAATTTATTTTAATTTCTTCAATTGGTACTGGAAATAGTGCTGATGCCATACCCCCCCAAGCTCTAGAAACCCTCAAACCAGTTTTAATCGAAAAATATAAAGCCGAACAATATTTAATAAATAGTGGTCTAAATTATACAGTAATTCGTCCCGGTGGATTAAAATCCGAACCAGCCACAGGAAACGGAATTTTAACCGAAGATCCTCGCATTGCCGGTACAATTCATCGTGCAGATGTAGCGCAATTAGTTTGTCATAGTTTGAATTCTGAAAAAACTAACAATAAAGTCCTTTCAGCAATCGATGAAAATATGATTTATGGACAACCAGAGTTTGAAAAATTAACTTTGGATTAAATTGATCGTTGCCAATTGAGCATAGGGGATGGGAAGGTAAGAAAGTTAGGAGTTAGGAGTTAGGAGTTAGGAATTAGGAGTTAGGAGTTAGGAGTTATAAATATAAAATTCTATATTGCTCACTGTTGACTGCTCACTGTTGACTGCTCACTGCTCACTGTTAACTGATTCCAGATAATTGACAAAATATAGTTCTTTTCCGCGCCCCATCCAACTCGAAAAATAATACCGATTGATAAGTTCCTAAAGCTAATTTACCATCAACAATAGGGATAACCTCACTGCTGCTCAACATCATTGCCATTAAATGAGAATGAGCATTTCGAGGTTCATCTGGTGGAATATTTTCTCTTAAATGCAGGTCATTATGTAAATATTTATCTGATTGGGGAGCTATCTTTTGTAAGAAAACTTTGGCATCTTGCAATAATCTTTCTTCATTTTCATTGATAGCTAACGCCGTTGTTGTATGTCGAGAAAACACCAAAACTTGACGGGTAGCCTGCCAAATTTTTTTAGGAGAAAAAAATTTGGCAGGGAGCCCTTGACCGTTTTGAATCTCACTCGATGAAATAATTTCCTGAATTTGCAGCGTAATATTATGGATATTAATACCTTCTGTTGTTGTAATTTCTATTATCTTGTTAATAATTATCATTTTTAAATTAATAATGAGAACTGGAAATTTAAAATCTGGTAAAAAAAAGACCTAGTAATTAAATTACCTATAAACTCCGCGAGCAACTAAAAACTAATTACTAATTACTCATAACTCCTAACTCTTAACTCCTAACTCCTAACCCCGTGAACTATATTCTTTAAACCATTTACCAATCTTTCAATTCCTTCTTTGGCAGTTTCTTTTTGCAATGCACCGTAAGCGACACGTAAATAACAACCTTGATTCATCCCAAAGGTAGTTCCCGGAAGTACTGCTACTTTATATTCATCAATGAGTTGTTTGACTAACTCAAAAGCATCAATGTGAGGGTGTACTTTCAAAAAGAAATAGAAAGCGCCATCTGTAGGAGCGATTGTACAGACATCTTCAAGAGGTTTGAGAGCTTCAACTACCATTATTCGTACTTCAGCCATCGCCCTGATACGATCGTTTAAATATTCAGGTTTTGCTTGTAATGCCCCTAAAGCAGCATATTGAGATATTACAGGTGGACAAATTAAATTTGTATCCTGAACTTTTCTCACTGCTGTAACTAACTGTTGCGGAATTACCATATATCCTATCCGCCAGCTTGCAAAACCGTACGCTTTGGAAAGACTAAATAAGGATATTGTATATTCGCTGCTGCCAGGAAACGAACCAGGTGAAACATGTTTTACGCCGTCATAGGTAAAGTATTCGTAAGCCTCATCGCTGATATGATAAATCCCCCGTTGGCGACAAATATGATTAACTTCCCGTAATAACTCTTGCGAATACACCGCTCCAGTGGGATTGTTGGGTGAAATTGTGACTATCGCTCGCGTTTTGGGAGTAATAGCTGCGAGAATTGCATCTGGTTGTAACTGATATTTTTCATCCGTTTCCACCAAAACAGGATTACACCCACTCATAGCGATCGCCATCTCATGGTTGAAGTAGTATGGTGTATTTAAAATTACTTCATCCCCCAGGGAAGTAATAGCAAGAATGGCATTCATAAACGCCATATTGCTTCCCGCTGTAACCACAATAGAATTATTCTGGTTGACTTCTATATTATTAAAGGCTGCTAATTTTTCTTTCAGCGCATTTATTAATGGGGGAATTCCATCAAATGATTGGTATACATGATTGGCAGAATCCCCAAGAAACCGAGGTAAAAATTCTATAGCCTCAGGTGGTGGAGAATAAGCGACAACACCTTGTCCTAAAGAAATAGTACCAGGAGAGTTTTTGATTAATTCCCCAACAACCGGAATTATCGGCGACTGTACCGCCTCCATACGAGAGATAAGCAATGTATCAAGGTTGAATTTGAGCTAAGTTATATTCTCTCGCAAAAGTGGTATAAGAAAACTACGCAAAATGGCAAAAAAATATCTAGGGCAGGAGAAACCACCCTACTTACTACACTGGGGCAGTGGCTGCCCTGTTACCGTGCAGCCTCATCGCTTTTAGCCACCCAGACAATTATTAATGATTAAAATTTCCACCCTTAAGAAACTGATCTTTCCAAAAATCAGTATTTCTTAATAAAACTCAACCATTGAAAAATGCTAAAAAAAAATAGGAACAATGTAAAAAAAAGTAGCGTCATCAAAAAATTTAATATTAGAAAATCTACTTATAGAAAGATTGAAAATAATCTGAATAATTATTTCACAAAATTACCCATGTCCCGTACCCAATGCCTAATGCCCCATTCCCAACTTCAGAAAATTGTCGAAACAATATTATTATCTTCGCGTCATAAGATAAAGTCTCAAGACTAAAGGAATTCTCTTATGACTGGCTTTTATCGTTGGAAATCTGGAACTGCCGCCTTTTTAGCGCTAAGCATTACAACCGCTGCGGCTGCGCCTATGTTGCTATCAACTCCCGCTACCGCACAAGCAATTTTCGGACAACAATCAAGAGGGATTTCTATTCCTTCAGGGGTGACACTTCCTGTTACTTTTGAAAAAGATAAAGTTGTTGTCACACCTGATGAAACTTCGGACTTAACTTTAAAAATTGCCAGCGATATTATTGATAGCAACAGAAACGTATTGATTCCTCGTAATAGCGAACTTGTGGGAAGATTAGAACCAGCAACTTTTGATGGTGAAAAAGGTTCTCGATTCGTCGCACGACAATTAGTTTTTCCCGATGGTAGAAAGCAGAATATCGATGCAACTTCTGCCGTAGTTACCAACATCGAAACAATTAAAAAAGGTTCCAGTACCGGTAAAATTTTGACAGATGCTGCAGTTGGCTCAGCCGCAGCCAGTTTAATTGCACTGTTAACAGGCAACAATAAAATTGAAACATTAGAACCTATTGCTGGTGCAGCAGCGGGTGCTATAGCAAGTATATTCTTACGACGCAAGCAAGTAGAAGTTGTGGTTATCGATCCTCAAAATGACCTAGATGTCACTTTGCGTTCTAATTTATTATTGTCTCGCTTTTAGAATTGACGGGTACCCTGCCAAATTTTTTTCTCCTAAAAAAATTTGGCAGGGAGCCTTGACAGTCTTCGACAAGATTTCCGTTTAATTTTTATTTAACGCCATCGTCGCTGAAAACCAGAAGCGTACGGTGGCTTGATTTTTTTGGAGATTTTTCTCATCTCCCAACTCCTAACTCCTATAACCATAATCTCATCCTTTTATGACTTAGCAGAGCAATTAATTTTTTCCAGTAATCCTGATATTCAATATAGTCGCTGTATAAAAGCAGATAGAGAGACTATAAACTAATCCGTAAAAATAATGAATCAAGTATATTGAAGCTGAAAATTTATTAACTCAAAAGTAATAAAACGGCAAATCAATTTATTTAATCTGTTGTCAGCGGTATTAACTATAAACTAGTTAATTTGATACACAAATTTGACTCGCTATAAAAGACAAAAGTTTTATATAGAATAGATTTCGGCTGTTTACTCACTTAGAAAAAAAAGTTTGATTTAGGACTAGTATCTCAAGCTACTACGGAACTTTTTTTTGATCTTGAGCAACTATTATACTAACTGCACGTCTGAATACATTAAATAGTAAGCGGTCTTTATCTAGCTAATTTTCTTACTAAGATAAACTTAGATAATTCTGTCTACAATAGACTTTAAAAACTTAAAAAAAATCGGAACATTTAATCCGATATTTTGTCAAAAAAACTAACATAAATAAACGGACTTGTTGGGGAGAAAAATCAATGTCTAACCTAAATAATTGGAAATCAAAATGTGCTGCATTCATGGCTGTGGGAATTACAGCCGGTACTGTTGCACCTTTAGTCGCACCGGCACCAACACTAGCTCAAACTAGTTTCTATGATGTTTCATCTAACTATTGGGCGGCACCTTTTATTCAAGAATTAGCACAGCGAGGAGTTATCGCTGGATTCCCTGATGGTAGTTTCCGCCCTGATGCACCAGTAACCCGCTCTCAATATGCTGCGATGATTCGCAAAGCTTTCAACAAAGCTCAAGAAAGACGGCCAATTAACTTTGTTGATGTATCTAGCAGCTATTGGGCTTACAGCGCGATTCAACAGGCTTATACCACTGGTTTCTTGTCTGGATATCCCGGTGGAGTTTTCCGCCCTAGTCAGAATATTCCCCGCGAGCAGGTTTTGGTTTCCCTTTCCAATGGTTTAGACTATGTTGCTAGCAGTAACGTTCAAAGCACGCTGCAATATTATAATGACGGCTCTAATATTTCTAACTATGCTCGCAGCCCCATCGCCGCAGCCACAGAGAAGCGATTGGTAGTAAACTATCCCAATACTAAATTCCTCAACCCCAGAGGAATTGCAACCCGTGCAGATGTAGCCGCTTATATTTACCAAGCTTTAGTTAGCAGCAATCAAGCTAACGCTATCAACTCGCCCTACATCGTAGCTCTAACTCCCGATACACCTCCCATCGTCACCATCCCTGAAGGAACTGTTCTTCCTGTTAAGTACGATAAAGCAGAAAAAATTATGGTCACCAAGGATGAAACAGCACCTTTGACTTTAACTATTTCGCAAAACGTGATTACCGATACCGGCAGTTTGGTAATTCCCGCAGGCTCTCAGGTTCTAGGCAAACTTCAACCTGCTGAAGGCGGTTCTCAATTCGTAGCTCAAAAATTGACTTTAACTAATGGAAAAGAATATAACGTTAATGCAACTTCTGGAATAATCACTAAGACTGAAACCATCAAAAAAGGTACCAATACTAAAGGTATCATCAAAAATACTGCATTAGGTGCGGGTGCTGCTGCTGCTGTCGCTGCGGTAACTGGCGATCGTGCTGTAGCAACTGAAGAGGTATTAGGTGGTGCCGCCATTGGTGCTATAACTGGAATCTTCTTCAATAAGAAGAAGGTTGACTTGATTGTTATCGATCCAGATACCGATTTGGAAATGACTATCGGTAGAAGCTTCGAGGTTTCATTGCGATAAAGGAGATAGTGGTTAGTGGTTAGTGGTTAGTGGTTAGTGGATAATAGGACCTATTTGAGGAATTTCAACCTTTAACCTTTGACCTTTATTTTACTTCGGGTAAGCGAACAATAAATGTAGTTCCTGGAGTCTCTGGTGTATAAATAGCGAAACGAGTCGCAGGGCTGAAAACTTCCATTTCGCCCTGCATTTGTTCTATCAACTGTTTGGCTATAGATAATCCCAATCCAGAACCGGGAATTTCTGTTTTAGCTTGTACGCCTCGATAACCTCTTTCTCCAAGATGTTCTAAATCCTGTTGCGGAATTCCCGGTCCGTTATCGCTAATAGCAATTCCCAAAAAATTAAGTTTATCTTCGAGCAATTCAATTAAAATCGTACCACCTGTGGGAGTATATTTTAAAGCATTGTCAATAATATTACTCAATACTTCTCGTAATGCCGATGAATTGCCTCTTACTAACGGCAAACTACCATCGATATCGGCTATTAATTCTTTATGACGCTCTTGTGCTATTGCTTTAGCAGAGATTAAGGCCGGCTGCAATACTTCATTTAAATTGAAATCAAAAACTTCTTGTTCCGCTCCATTTAATAATAACAAGGGTTTAGATTCTTCTGTACTTACTTCCACCTCGACTTCGTTTTGTAGCGGTAATTTTTCTAGAAATAAATCATCTGCACTCAAGTCGATCGCTTCATCAAATTTTTGTAGTAATTCTTTAAGTCTATCGCTTTCCCTAACAATAGATAAAGCAGCTTCTCGGTTTGCATCTTTTGGTCGCAATCGCTTTGTGAGCAATTTTCCAAAAGTTCGTAAAGCTGTTAAGGGGTTGCGAAATTGATGCAATAAGTTATCCATCAAATCTAATTGCCTTTCTTGCATGATTTGATGTTGATGTAGCTGAGTGGCCAGCCAAGCACGCCGCCTGTCCATAATGCAAGCAATTGCCAAAGTTTGAGCGATGTGGTTAATTTCGATGCGTTCACTTTCCTTCCAACTACGATCTTCTCTACCCGTTACTAATAACCCCATCATCACCGAGTCATGAATCAAGGGTAAAACAATTCGGTCGCCACCCATCAAGTATTCTCGATCATTTTCTTCGCTTTGAAAAGAGAAAGCATCATTTGATTGCGAATTCATCGACACTGGCGATGCACTTAACAAATAGCGATTAACAGATGGTAAAGCTGTCCCAGTGCCAAGCTCTACCACCGCTGTCTCAGGATAAACCGCAACAGGAGTTAACTTGGCTTCCCCTGTTTGTGGCGAAACCTCTGCCAATTCTTGCGTTAAATATACAATGCTTAAGGATGCTCCTAACCCTGTCGCTAGCAGTGCCAATTGTTCTCGGCACAGAGCAACAAACTCTGAACTGGCAGTACGGATCATAAACGAATTTAAATGGCTGGCGACTGTACAAAACTGCGGCTGTAAAATAATCGGGATAATGGGGATTAATATTACTCTTTTTACAAAGCTTAACTAATTTTCAGTTGTAAAAACTGATTCGGAAGCATGATATTACTCCAAAATTCGATTTGTTTACATTCAAAAAATTAATTTTATGATTTCGGATAGTTAAAAACCATTGATTTTTTCTACTAAAACTTTTATAATTACCTCGGATTTTGTAGCTATAACTACAATCTGGAGCTAACAAGAGGAGGAAAATAGTTTGGCAAGGAGAAGGAAGCGCAAAAGCCGCCGTCGTCAAGAAGGACGGCGTATTCTCGAACACGTGCCTCAATATAGCATCGAAAGTGGTGAAGATAAACCTGTGACCGCAGCAAGAAAATTTATTCAAGCTGAAGGTATACTTCCACCGGCTCTATTGCTTGTGAAACGTAACGAACATACTACAGACCGTTATTTCTGGGCTGAGAAAGGTCTATTTGGTGCTCAGTACGTAGAAGAAAATCACTTTCTGTTTCCGAGTTTAAGAACAATGGAACCTTCTTCGATTCCAGAAGCATTAGCTGTAGCAGCCGCTCGATAAACGGGACTTGCCGATTGTTTGTCTTAAGCATTGAGTGTGGCTTTAGACAACAATTTATTAACTGGCAAAATGGTGCTTTTTTCTGAAATGTTTATGTTTTTTTAAAGTTTTGAAATTATTTGCCAGTAAAATCAGTTCGACAAAGCCGCAATAATTTGGTTAGCTCCATACAAGTTGAATTTTTGTATGGTCTAGTTGTCAATGGGAGGAAAAATTAATTATTGAGATCGAGGATTGAGTAAAACTCTTCGAGCTACTGCAAGACTTTTGATCGTAAAGGCTGCGTGAAAGTAGTTTTGGAATATCAATGGTAAATTTGAATCAACCACTCTTATTGTGGCACTACCCTCCTAGCCTGCTTGATTGAACAATACTTATTTTCCACGACCGTGCCATAGGTTAGGTCAGAAGAAAGTTGACAAAAAAGTAGGACGTTTTGCTCCTTCCTCATCTCCATTTCACTCAAGGTCCTAAAGAAACAGACCTTGAGAAGAATGCTTTTATGTGGGTTGAATAATAAATATAATTTATGCTCTTTTAAGCTGTAATGCCTCTTCTAAGGAAATAATTTCATCTCGATGAGCTATTACAGTAATTTGAGTATGTTGTTCGCTGTTGGTAACATCAACCTTCAGGGATACATTTTCGACTCTTCCGGCTGTATTCCAGTAAAAAATACCACTTAAAGGCGATAGCAAGACTATACCGTAAAACAGCATATTTTCACTGGAAAAAAGCAGAGACAAAACTAACGATAGGCAAGTGAGGCCAAAAGCAGCAAGGACAGTCAAAAATATGGCTAAAAACCAACTGGGTTTAACAAAGCCAGTCATAGTGACTTGATTTTTTTGGGGGTCTATCGCTGCCACTCGATAAGACCGCGCCCGAAAATACTCCTTTAATTGAGGCATTAAAGAGGCTTCGTTTAGTTGGGATACCAGTTGTGCTGTTTCCGTCCGGTCTTTAGTAGAAGCCCTAATAAAGAAAAATAATCCGACCGACATTAATAAAGTTAGCAACAACGTGGATGGCAGAATAGCAGTATCCATAGCAAATTAATAAGTGTAACAAGACAAACAATTACCATTATTATTGGTTAAATTGCCCTGTTTACACTAAATTTTTCTCCGCTTGATGTAATCGTGCCAAAGACGAGCTAGATCTTGAGCTTGGGTTTGCCATTCAGGGGAAACTTGGTACATTCGCCGGGGACGACCACGTCCTTCAAGCTTCTTCCAGTATCCAGTAATTGCTTTCTGGTCTTCAAGAAACTTAATCGCACTATAAAGTACGGTATCCGAAAGCCGATAAGTTGGATATTCGGTTTCCAGTTTTTGGATCAACTCGGTGCCGTAAGATTCCCCTTGTTGCAAAACAGACAAGATATAACAAACAGCTAGTTCCTGACAGAGGTAAGTTGGCGGAGGATTCTCAAAGAATTGATATATATCCTCAAGTTTCATGGTTAGTGAATGGCTAAAAAAATGCCTTAATGTTGAGTCTGTAATTTCTATAGAGAGTATATAGTGCTACTCCAGCATTTGTAAGTATATAACGCTACTTAGGCGAATTTGCCCGCATCGTAAATACTACATCAAAAACCACGATTATTACTCGCGGTACTGGCACACTAAAAATGGGGTGCGGTAGACGGCACCCCTACCCAAACTAGAAAAGTCGTGTTGTGAGGAGTTGATTGACAGCGATGATAATCGCTATCATTGTGTCAAGTGATGCCAAGCAGCGAAAGACTGCTTAAGCATAAAATGGCACCTAAGCAATTTTAAAGGTAAATTGCTGCTTTTTCGTAAAACTTAACAAATACTTTTTTAAGAAAGATTATCCTGTGGGTAATTCGACTTATATTTAACGGTGAAATTGGTGTGGTTCCAAGCAATAGCGCCCAGGCTAACACGCAGATGACCCATGTTACACAAACAATTGATGTACTTAAAGTAAAATTATTGCTCTGCGCCGGTAAGTGTAGTAGGTGCAATAATCTTTAAAAATAGCGCCGATTAAATTTTTTATCGATATGTCAGAACAGCTTGACAATCAATCTTCTTCTTCTAAGGTCCGTTCTATCGGGCAGAACTTTCGTATTACAGGTTGGATTAGCTTTGTACTACAATTGGTGCTGGGTGTGGTTTCCGCCTTGCTGCTATTAGTATTTGTCATCTTCGGTCGCGGAGTTGCAAGTCCTTCTAGCAACGCGAATACTGGCTTTGGCGTATTTTTAGCCATCTGCGGACTGGTTACTTTGGGAATAAGTATTTATCTAGCATTTCGCTGCAAAAACATTGGCAGACAACTGCAATCTACAAACCCAAGTAACCGTCCTCGCAAAAACGAGACGGTTAAAACTTTACAGTTAGCTTTGACGGTGAATTTTGTGGGAATGCTGTTGACCCTATTAGGAGCGCAAGCGACTATAGGCTTGTTGCTGGTCAAGGTGTCATCGTCTCAAGCTGTAACAACCCTTGGTGTTGTAGATCCCAATCGAATTACGGCTCAAGATTTATTTGCAGTGCAGGCAAATACAAACACAATTACAGCCCATTTTGTAGGGCTTGTGGCATCTATTTGGTTGCTAAATCGTATCACCAGGTGAGTGTGAAGGCAATACGATAACCGAACTAAAAGAGGAAGTAAGAGGTTTGGAGGAAGGAAACTTCTTGCTCACTGTTACTTTTCTTCGGCATGTTTATCCGGAATTTTCTGGTATCCCCTGCGATCAAATTTTGTTGACGAACATGAACGTACCAGCCCTAGCATTCATGCTGGGGTTAATTTTTGATCGCGCAGTCGAAAATTTTTTTGCTCTGAAGTCGAGGCGAACATTAAAATATGAGTTTATGTGTTGGTCCAAATATATTAAATATTAAACTGAGAAACATCTGTGCTAGATATCAAACAAATACGGGAAAATCCCCAAATCATTCTAGAAAGGTTGAAGAATCGCGGCGATAATTACGATATTCAGCCGATTGTTGATTTAAATCAGCGACAACGGCAGCTACAAACGGAGCGAAGTCAACTTCAAGCCCGTAGTAACGAAATTGGTAAATTGGTAGGACAGAAAATTAAGTCGGGCACTAATCCTCAAGACGCAGAAATTAAAGATTTACGAGAAGAAGGTAATTCTCTCAAAACAAAATTAAGTGAACTAGAACCTCAAGAGAAAGATATTAAAGCCGAAATAGAACAACGAGTACTTGCACTTCCTAATTTACCCAGCGAGTCTACACCCATTGGTAAGAGTGAGGAAGAGAATGTAGAGGTGCGACGTTGGGGTGATGAGTATTTACCTCAAAACTCAAATATTATTCCCCATTGGGAAATGGGCGAAAAGCTGGGTATGCTCAACTTTGAACGAGCCGTAAAAGTTGCTCAAAGCCGATTTGTTGCCTTAATTGGGGCTGGTGCTACTTTGGAGAGAGCATTAATTCAGTTTATGCTCAATCGTCAGGTAGCAGCCGGATATGTGGAAGTTGTGCCGCCGTTTTTAGTTAATACTGACTCTTTGACAGCTACGGGGCAATTACCTAAATTTGCTGAAGACAGCTTTAAATGTGCTGATGATGATTTATGGCTTTCCCCTACAGCGGAAGTTCCTTTGACAAATCTTTATCGTGACGAAATTCTCAGTGCAGAAGATTTACCTATATATCACTGTGCTTATACTCCTTGTTTTCGCCGCGAAGCCGGAAGTTACGGACGCGATATGCGGGGGTTAATCCGTCTGCATCAATTCAATAAAGTTGAATTGGTCAAATTAGTTAGTCCGGAAACTTCTTTTGACGAATTAGAAAAATTACTGGGGGACGCTGAAGCAATTTTACAGGCTTTACAATTGCCCTACCGAGTCATCAATTTATGTACTGGGGATTTAGGATTTTCAGCCACGAAAACTTATGATATCGAAGTTTGGCTGCCCTCGAGTGGTAAATATCGCGAAATTTCGAGCTGCTCCAATTGTGGAGACTTTCAAGCGAGGAGGGGTAATATTCGCTTCAAGGAAACCGGTCAAAAAGGAACTCAATTCGTGCATACCCTCAACGGTTCTGGATTAGCTGTAGGGCGAACAATGGCAGCTATTTTGGAAAACTATCAAGAACCCGATGGAACCTTACACGTACCCCAAGTGCTACAACCTTATATAGGTAAGGAGATTTTGGAAGTATAGGGAATTGGGTATTGGAAGGAGATGGGGAGATGGGGAGTATAGTTAATACCTGATAGCTTAAAGAAAGTAAATCATAATAACTAAAAGAATAAACAACGAGAACAAGAAAAACGACAACGAGAAC
>ERZ1740059.385-NODE-385-length-23926-cov-11.001341_pt1 | contig 23926 bp, 21 predicted proteins | sample MGYA00581744_ERZ1740059 | MGnify/ENA primary metagenome ERZ1740059 (study PRJEB43018, sample SAMN04849738) | marine metagenome | isolation source: floating plastic debris | place: Pacific Ocean | collected 2008-08-28 | study: EMG produced TPA metagenomics... | reverse complement strand
CCTTGTTTTTTTCTTTATTTTTCCTTGTTTTATTCTTCTTAGTATTTTGTCTCTTGGTGTTGGGTTGGGTTTATGTTGAGAAGAATTAATCACTCCTAACTCCGCGAGCTTCTAACTACTCACTACTCACTACTCACTCCTAACTCCCAACTCCTATCTCCGCTAACTTCTAACTACTCACTACTCACTACTCACTCTTAACTCCTAACTCCTAACTCCTAACTATTTCTCCATGCCCAATTTCCATTTTTCAATTCGTAACTTCTGTTTTTTCGCTTTTTTCTAGAGTTTCCGTAACTTCTGTAGTTTGAGGAATTGTGCGCTTGGAAAATCCCCAGGCTAGGATGATGGCAATGGCGGAAATCATTACCCACTGGGGAGGAATGAAAGCTTCGTTGATTACCCTCAATAATAAGCGCAAGCCCACAAATGCGACTGTAATATAGCCCGCATCTTCGAGGTAGACAAATTCATCTAACCAACGGATAAATAAACCCGCCATGAATCTCAGTGTAATAATGCCGATTGTAGTTCCTGTTATTACCAACCATTTAGTATCAGAAACGGCGATCGCAGTTGTTACGCTATCTAAAGAAAAGGCTAAATCTGTGAAGGCGATTACGGGTATTACCTGCCACAGCGATGCATACCGAGGGCCATGATGTTGATGTTCTTCATCTTCTTGGGAGGAAAAGTGTTGATATACCAACCAAAGTAAATAAGCTGCGCCGATTAGCTCAAATTGCCAATATTTTTGTACCCAAGTGGCAGTCAGAAGTAAAGTAATTCGCAGAACGTATGCAACGACTAAACCTATATTGAGGGCTTGACGTTCGAGTTTTTTGTCGTCAAGTCCCTGGGCGATGGCGGCGAGGGCAATGGCGTTATCCGCCGATAGTACCGCTTCGAGAAAAATTAAAATAAGTAAGACTATAGTTGCTTCAATACTGAAATTATATTGAAGGTAATCAAAAATTCGCTCTAGCATATAGGGGTTTCTCAAACAGCGCAATTAAAAGTTAACCACGAACAAATAATTCATTATCAGTAGCGCAATAAAAAGCTACTTTATTAAAGCTTAACGTTATTGAGCTACATTATCGAGGCCAAAATATACCAGATTAGGTGTGGTTTTCCTACTGTGAAACCCGATTGGTAATTAAATGATTAGTTAATTTTAGTCAATAAACAGAATTAATATACTTTATTGTTAGGACTTTTATAGTCATGAAAATTAACAATTATTAATCCTCTATGACATATTTTTTTGAAAGTAAATATATAAAAAAAATTAAAACTACTAAAATTCAATCAATAATTTAATCTGTGAGGGGTCATTATGTCTAAACCTACGCGGCTTCCTCAGCCAATAATTTTAATTAGAGGTTTTGTGCAAGTCAGCAGAATAAATTAGTTACCGCTCAACGTGCTTGGATTCAATTTAGAGATCAAAGTTGTGCTTTTGAAGGTGCTTTTGCTGAGGGAGGTACTTTAGAACCAGTCTTGAAAACTAACTGCTTAGCTGATGTCACCGAACAGCGGGTTAAAGATTTGGAACGGTATTTAGAAATAGTTAATAATCGGTAAAAATAATTTTGGTTGTTATGGGAATGGGGATTATTGGCGTTATTAATTTGTGTTTAAAAAATCAATTATGATTGCTATATTTACTGTTGATATATTGCTATCTTGTTGTTTTTATCAAATAAACTCGTATACATTAGTTTATAAAAGCGAATTCCTAGCAATCCCCCTTCTTCACTTTCATCTGTAAGTCTAAGTCTTACAAAAGAATTAAAATTAAAATCTGCTGGAAATTCTAATTGTGGAATCTTATCCGAATTAAAAGTACATATATACTGAAATCCGCATCTTCTCGACTCTCTATCAGCTAATTGAAGAGCAAGTGCGACTTGTCTCTCATCTACACCATCAAAAATTGTACTATCATGAATAAGTATACATGGTGATGAGTCGCGTTTAAATTCTGACCAAAGCTGCGCCAACATCAAGTCATAACAAAATACCTTCATGTGATCGATACCTCCGCTGCCATCACGTCTAATATCTACTCTGAAACGGAAGCCATTGTCACCTACATCAATAACTAGTGTCCCTGGAGCATTGTAAAGGAATCTAGAATTAGTATTAAATAATTCAATAGCACGTTCGATTTGAATATGACGCTCTTGATATTCACGACGTGTACGTTGCAACAACCGTTCTTTTTTTATCTTTAAATTGCTTTTTCCTTCCTCAAATTGTTTTAATTCTTCTATACGTTTATTGATTTCATTTAAGTCAGCTACTTTTTCGTCAAATGTAACGGAAGACATTTTATTAGCAAGAGCTTCTCGTTTTTTTGCAATAACTTTTTCAATTTCAGACTCGTGAGCAATACGCTGTTTTTTTACTTCTTCAATATCATTTTTTAGTTTTTCTTTATTTTTTTCGTCATCAACCACACGTAACTGATCTTCCAGTTTTTTCTGTAATTCCAAATCCTTCTTGATATGTTCGTTTAAATCTTCTTCTCGCTGCTGATGCCAATCCACTAGTTACTCCCCTTGAAATCGCATCAGCAAATTTTGCCAAAATGATTTTAAATTTATCCCGCTTCCAAGCTCCAACTCTCCTTCATAACTTAATAAGATAGGAATAATAGGTAGAAAAATCTTCAACCTATGCTTTGTATCAATTTCAGGTGCTTTGATTAATTCGACAACTTCTTGCTGATTCGAGAGTAAAGTAATGCCACCCTGTTCTAATTTAGCAATCATCTGCTGCGTACTTTCTACAATTTGAAGCATTTCTGCTTCTGGTAGTTGATTATTTTCAACAGCACTTAATAAAGCAGAAATAGTCTTGATTTGAGATTGATCCAATTTCTCAGAAATTGCTGCTATTAGATTCTTTTCGCTAGCTTTATAATGAGTTAGTAATCCTTGGCGTAGATGATTAATATTTTCGTAGATAGCTTTTTGCCCAGCATATAATTTGTCTAATTTTCTATCTACTTGCTTTAACTCGATCTCAACACTTTGCATTTGTGCTGTCGGGTTACCATTTACATATTTAAATAGTTCATCATATTCCTTTTGATAAACCTCTGCTGATTCACGTAATCGCGTAATTTCTCTTGTATATTTACTTTGGCGACGTGGATCATCTTCATACAGCAAAGCATCTTCATATTTTTTGAGCAAATCTTGGTCTTGTCTAATATTATCTTCCAGATGTTGAAGTCTTAGCTCAAAATTTGAAGTCATAATTAGCTAAATATTTCCTCTACCTATAAATATTTGAGGAAATTTTAGCACTTAAAACACTTAACCAGCAGAGTATAAAAAATATAGATACAAATATCAGGTTGATGATAACCCTAAAGTAAATTTGCTACATTCGATAGTAAACGCGATCGCCAATAGTGATGGTAAAGCGATCGCATCGCACTCCAACGAAATTTTACAACTATATCAACAAACTCAATAAAACCCTCAATCATCATCTTCTTCATACTCAGCCCAAGAATTCGGCGTTTCGGATACAGCAACTTTGATTTTTACGCCTTCTGGCAATTTCTTCTTGGTTTCGTCGTATATATATTTAGCAATCATCTCCGCCGTGGTTTCATATTCTGGAGGCATTACCTCATTAAGCAAGCAATGATCTAATCCTCCTTTGGTGGCATCTTTTTTTGCCCACCGCAAGCTTTTAAAGTCGGCAACCATCACCGGATGAGGACAATATTCTGAGGAGTGTAGTTTGGTGCTATTGGCTTCAATTCGCACTTTATAAGTATGCCCGTGCATCCGACCGCAAGGACCATTATAATCTTTGATGTAATGAGCGCTATCAAAGGTAAATTCTGTAGCAAGTTTCCACTTGGGCATCTTCTGTATCGCTTCCTTGCTGGTTATTGTTGGGCTATCTTTCGCAAACAGTCATCTGTCTACGCTGCTATCTTAGCTTATTGAAACTGTTGTGATTACTTTTTAATCCCATTTGGAAACTGAAAATCGGTTTTTTAAAAAACCAAGTTTCACGACACCTCAATTCTTTATCCCATTTAACGAAATTTTCTATACAAATTGTGGGAATTTCACAGACGTTGCAATAGGTACGCACTCTCCTAAGGATTAATAGGTTTTCAGGCTGCAATACAATGCACGGCGTAACCTCAACCCTTCCCCTCTCCTTGATAAGGAGAGGGAGCAATAGGTTGGGGGGACAGGGCAAACGCCGAACTGTCATTAATTCGGCTATATTGTCAATAAAGTCTGAAATACTCCCATTATTCATTACTTCTTACTTCTTACTCATTACTTCTTACTCATTACTTCTTACTCCTTACTCAGCCTATACTCTAAATTTAGATGCGTTTGCCCTGGTTGGGGGGAGGTTAATAATTTGTATTCTATTCAAATGAAAATGGTTATATCTATCACCATTTCGGATTGCAATATAAATTAATCTTTGCCTAAATAACTATCTAGTCATTAATAATCAAAACTCTTTAATTTGGTAGCTTTCGTTACTAAAAATATATCAATAAATTGACAATTATTTTGTCCTCAAATTATCCGGAACCTTCAAATAGCTGTATGTAGTTAGAGGTGTTCCTAAAGGTGGAAATGCATAAGTTATAAAATCTGTATCTATTTATATATAGAAAAGGATTTTAACTTAACTCTAAGGCATTAAAAAAATGAGGTACAAATCATGACTAGCTTTACTCAAATAAAATCTCGACGCGATTTTCTTTCTCCAATTCGTCAATGGCTGGATTCTCAAGAAATTCACAATGCAAAATTAGCTCATATTCTGTGTAAACTGATTCCCGCACAATGTCCTTTTGAACGCGATATAGTAGTTTTTGGTCGCAAGTTATTTCATATTCCTCCCATGTGCAAGTTAAATCCCCTTTACGAACAAGTGGTGACTTTACGCTTTAAAGCTTTGTGCTATCTTGCTGATGAATGTGGTGAGGATATTACAGCTTATTGCTAAGAGCAAATGGGTAGTTTTACAGTTATTGTTGTTCCTTCTCCAACTGAAGATTTAATTAACAATTCACCATTATGAGATTCTACTATGCGTTTAACTATTGCCAGCCCTAATCCAGTTCCAGAGGATTTTGTCGAGTAAAAAGGCTGAGTCAGTTTTGGCAAAATCTCTGGAGGGATGGGTTCGCCACCGTTGCAAATGTTAATCGATACTTGTCCTTTAAGATTATTTTCAAGCTGAATTTTGACAGTTTCTCCGATGCTTATCGCTTCGCAAGCGTTACGAACTAGGTTAATAATTATTTGTTTGAGTTTGTCTTTATCTCCCATCACATGATGTTGAGTGGATGGGGGATAAAATTCTATACAGCGCTGGGTTGCAGATGACATCATTCGCAGCGATTGTAGCATTTCTGTAATAAATTTATTGATATCAATTGCTTGTAGCTGTAATTTCTGAGGTTTTGCATATAGCAAGATTTCTTTTAACAATCTTTCTAATCTATCTGCTTCTTCTAATGCTAGAGATAATCGCATTTGAGAGCCTTCGGATTTATCAATTCTATTAAAGTAATTCAATCCCATTTTCATGGTAGTAAAAGGGTTGCGAATTTCGTGAATTATACCTGAAGCAAATTCCCCAATTGCTGCCAAACGCTCTTTTTCCACAAGTTTTGCTTGTGCTGCTTTTAACTCTTCCGTTCTTTTTGCGACTTCGGCTTCTAATTTTTGATTAAATTGACGTTGTTGCTGATAAAGTTGATAATTATCGATTGCTGTTGCTGCACGTTCGGCAAATAATTCTACAATCTCAACTTCTTCAGAATTATACTTGCGGGGTTGTTGATGAAAGGAGCAAATTGTACCAATAACCTTTCCTTGAGATGTGCGTAAAGGAATTCCTAAATAAGAACGATATCCTTCTGGCACTTGACCGTATTCCGTGCAGATTTTGGTATCATCAATTGTGAGACTTTTCCCTGTTTCTACTACCGTTCCAGTTACAGTACCGTGTAACGAATAGGTTGTTTCATAATCATCTAGTTCTACACTGCTAGCTAGTATTTTGTCAAAACCATTGTGACAAAGGGTGACTACAGACCAATCAATAGTAATTAGCTTACTAACAGCTATAGAAATTTCTTGTAAAAATTTGTTTAGTTCGCCATTTCGATAACTAAGAGATGATAAAACTTCTAAAGTTCGCTGTTTCTGCTGCCAATGCTGAGGTTCTGATAGCATAGATTTGTCCTAAATAATTATTTGATAATATGAATTTTTTTTTAATTTTGAAATACTTTTTTGAGTAATATTAATAATTTTATACTTTGGATCGAGATAATATACAATAAATATAAATAATGTACAATACTTTTTCTAAAATAAAAGCTAAGTAATTGTAACATCAAGCATTGAAAAAAATCACGATCTATACATAAAATCAAAGCAGAAGACAATTTTAAATATTTAGAATAATTAACCTTTATGACTGCGCATATTTTATTGGTAGAAGACGAAGTTAAACTAGCTAAATTTGTAGAATTAGAGTTGGGTTTTGAAGGTTATCAAGTCAGCGTCGCAAATGATGGATTAGCCGGATTAACTATGGCACGGGAATCTCATCCCGATTTAATACTTTTGGACTGGATGCTGCCCGGAATGACTGGCTTAGAGATTTGCAGACGCTTACGAAGCACCGGGGATAAAGTACCAATCATTTTGCTAACCGCTAAAGATGAAGTTAGCTCGCGCGTTGCTGGTTTAGATGCTGGTGCGGATGATTATGTAGTAAAACCTTTCAGTGTGGAAGAGTTGTTAGCAAGAGTACGAGCACGTATTCGCAGAACATCTGAAGAAGGTTCCGAAGATATTTTACAATTTGAAGATTTAAAATTAAACCGCAGCACTCGGGAAGTTTACCGAAATTCGCGATTAGTTGATTTAACAGCTAAAGAATTTGATTTACTCGAATATTTACTCTCCCATCCGCGACAAGTTATCACACGCGATCGCATTCTCGAAGAAGTCTGGGGTTACGATTTTATGGGAGATTCCAACATTATTGAAGTTTACGTGCGTTACCTGCGATTGAAGTTGGAAGCTAGTAAAGAAAAGCGTCTAATTCAAACGGTACGTGGTGTTGGTTATGTTTTGCGAGATTGACTCTGCATGGCTGGGTTTCTACTTGCATTTGTGTGAGAACTTTTTGATTGCAAAATAATTTAAAACTTACCTAAGCGTCACAAAATTATCCAAAGTAAGTTCATTTCTTGCAGCTCGACGAGAAACCAAGTTTTGCCAGCATGTTTTGACATCATTATTTTTTGTAATGATGTCAATTTGAGCTTGGTTTTAATAGAAGTTAACAACAAAAATAAACTAATTAATATAAAGGATTACATAGTCAAGCACAAACATAAATTACTATAAAAAGTTGGAGCAAGTCTAGGATGTTTATGTAAATATTATTTAAAAAGAATATTGCACTGTTGTGGCGAAATGTCTAGTTATGTCTGGCAAATCCTGTACTAAGAGGGAACTCTCACAAGCTAAAATTGCAGGGTGAAGTTAGTGAGTGGTGAGTAGTGAGTAGTAAAAATTAACCAAGGACTTAGTTCACTTGGTGAACTACTAGGATGTAATCTAATTAACTAAATTTCAAAGTTTGTTTTGATTTTCTCGATCGTACTCCCTATGCTTTATCCTCCCCTCAGCATAAATCATACCTTGATTCACCAACGCAGAAGAATTTAACACAATCCCAGCTTACTCTCAGCAAAAACTCATAATCGGGAGGGTAAATCATATTTAAATAAATATATTAAACATTAAATCTGCCACCAGATTTTTGTCAGCCTTGTAGAATCAACAGTGGTGCAGGTATTTTACCTGTTACCGCTTTTTTCAATTAGTTCTACTTTCTGCTGGCATTCATCCAAATGAATGTTACTGATATTACTAAAAATTACGTAAAAGATACTAGATACCGGAGTGCAATGACCTACCTAGAAACAGCAGCCCAATTTTACAGTGAAGTAGCACAAACGCCCGAAGTAGGGCTTTGTTGCGTACAAAGTACGCCAATGCAGTTACCGGGGTTGCATATTCCTCTGAAGATGCAGGAGATGAACTACGGTTGTGGTACAACGGTTCATGCTAACGAACTGAGTAATAAACCCACCGTGTTATATCTAGGTGTTGGTGGTGGTTTAGAAGCTTTGCAATTTGCTTATTTTTCCCGTCGTGGGGGTGGAGTAATTGCGGTAGATCCAGTTGCAGATATGCGCGAAGCTGCGAAGCAAAATTTAGAACTTGCAGCAAAAGATAATCCTTGGTTTGATACGAGTTTTGTAGAAATTCGCGCAGGGGATGCTTTTAATCTCCCAGTTGCTGATAGTTCAGTTGATGTTGTAGCACAAAACTGTCTTTTTAATATTTTTGAACCGGAAGATTTAACTCGTGCTTTAAAAGAAGTATATCGCGTGTTAAAACCAAACGGACGCTTGCAAATGAGCGATCCAATAGCGACTCGTACAATACCAGAACATTTAAAGAAAGACGAGCGATTACGAGCAATGTGTTTATCTGGTGCGTTGACTTATGAAGAGTATATTCAACGTATTATAAATGTTGGTTTTGGACAAGTTGAAATTCGCGCTCGTCGTCCTTATCGTCTGTTGGAAGCGACTACTTATAATTTAGATGAAAATTTACTTTTGGAAAGTCTTGACTCGGTAGCTTTTAAAGTAGAAATACCAGAAGATGGAGCTTGTGTTTTTACTGGTAAAACAGCAATATATGCTGGTTCTGAACCATTTTTTGATGATAACAACGGTCACATTCTCCAGCGAGGAATTCCAGCGGCAGTATGCGATAAAACTGCTAGAAATCTGGCTGCTGCATTACCCGAAAAAGTTATTGTCACCGATTCAACTTGGTATTATGACGGCGGCGGTTGCTGTTAGTATTAGTATCAGTTAGGAGTTAAGAGTGAGGAATTAGGAGTTAGGAGTTAGGAGTTAGGAGTTAGGAGTTAGGAGTTGGGAGTTAAGCTGGTGTGCAGCTAAATTATATAAAGCTAAAAAATGAAAGTATTGTAGTGGGAGCATCTTGCTCCCTAGAATTATCCAAATTAAGTGCGTAGCAGCTTAGGAGTTAGGAGTTAGGAGTGGGTTATACCGTTTCTGTGTAAAGATGTGCGGGAGTTCAGCCCACGTTTGTGGGCTTTGTATCTATAGCCCCAGCCTCTCGACGGCTGCGGGTTATGTAGCGCAGTATTATACAGAATTGGTATTAGCAGTTAGGAGTTGAGAGTGAGGAATTGTAGAACGATCGCAAGGGATGCATTTGTTTGATATTTTTGATTAAAAACCTTTTATATAGCTATCATTAGGAGTTATTAAAAATCACAAATCAAAAATAGAAAATCCAAGCAAAAAATTAAAAACTACTCATTGTCATGGTACTGTTCACTGTTCACTGTTAGCTGTTAACGGATAAAATTATGATTCAAACTACAGTCACACCTTTCAAAAATAAACTTATTTCTCCTTTGACAAAAAAGGAAATCAACGTTTTACAAATTAATTTAGGTAAGCGTTGTAATCTTGCTTGCAGCCATTGTCATGTAGAAGCGGGGCCAAAAAGAACTGAAGAACTTTCTCGTCAAGTTTGCGAACAGTTAATTGAAGTAATTAACAGATTTCCTGAAATTAAAATTGTAGACTTGACTGGTGGCGCACCGGAAATGAATTATGGATTTAAACCAATTGTTGAAGCTGCAAGAAAAAATGGTAAACAGGTAATTGTTCGGTCTAATTTAACGATTTATTTTGAAGATGGATTTGGCGATATCCCGGAATACTTTGCTAAACATAAAGCTCGGGTTGTTGCTTCTTTACCCTGTTACCTAGCTGATAATGTTGATAAAATGCGCGGTGATGGTGTTTTTAATGCTTCCGTAAAAGCGCTGCAATGGTTGAATGAACTGGGTTATGGATCCCATTCAGATTTAATTTTGGATTTAGTTTATAACCCACAATTACCCACGAGTGAACAGTTTTCTCTGACTCCCAATCAAGTTAACTTAGAACGAGATTACAAAAAGTTCTTGCAAGATAACTTTGGCATTGTATTTAATAATTTGTTCGCCATCACTAATTTACCAGTTGGCAGAACTAAATTCCATTTAGAAAGAACTAAATTATACACGACTTACTTACACTTTTTGTCATCAAATTTTAACGCTGGTACCATTGAAAATCTGATGTGTCGTGACGAACTCTCAATTGATTATCTCGGTAACGTCTACGATTGCGATTTTAACCAAATGATGAATATTCCAGCCAAAACTGATAGCGGAGAAACTATTACGGTAGCGAAATTGCTCGAAGCTGGTAATTTAAACTTGATTGATGAGGTGCAAACTGCTAACTATTGTTATGGTTGCACTGCTGGTAGCGGTTCGAGCTGTGGTGGTGCTTTATTATAGATATAGCATTCTTTAATCATTTATGGTAATACAGTTTTACCAAATTGGGGATACAAATTATAGGGATAGGAGATGTTGCAATGTACGTGCCGTCTCTAAATTAAGGTGAAACGATATTAGTGGGTATGTGGCTCTTAATTATTTTTCAGGCTTAACTGTTGCTCCTGAATGCATAATTTCTCAATAAAATAAGCTCGTTACCAAAATTGTTACCAGGGAACTATTGCTGCAGGCAAATTATACAATGAGAACAAATAAAGCAAGTCTCCTTACACCATATTAAAAACCGTGGTCCTCCCTGAAATATCCCGCGGTTTTATTTTTTTGTTTATAAGTATTTAACTCCCTCTAATGTCGCTGCTGCAAATAGATGATTATCTAATCAAAAATCTCGTTACCAAATTTGATACGAAGGGTGTTTATACAGCAATTTGCTGGTTATAATGATATTAAAGTTAAGCTCCTCACATTACATTTAAAAGCCGTGAAACTTTTAGTTTCGCGGTTTTTTATATTTTTTAACCCATGTAAGTAGGTTGGCGTTGAAAATAGTAATTGGGGGAAGTGAGTAGTGAATAGTGAATAGCGTTACTCTGACGAGTCGTGCCGCGCTGTAGCTTGCGTCACCCGGAGGGTGATACGCGCAGCGTGTCCGATAGGACATAAAGTGCGGTCTTGGGGTCTCCCCAAGTGGAGCAACTTTTCAGCCTTAGTGAGTAGTAACAAGGTTTTGGAGTAAGTTTACATCCTGTAATATAGTTGGGTTTATTTCTACCGACTTACTTAGTGGAGATACATTTATGTGATGTAACTATTTTATAGTAATTGTGTACTCGTTAAAAAATTGAACTTTAAATTGTATCAACGCAAAAGGGATAGATAAGCTGATGTGCAGCTAAATTATATAAAGCTAAAAAATGAAAGTATTGTAGTGGGAGCATCTTGCTCCCTATAATTATCCAAATTAAGTGCGTGACAGCTTACTTTCAATATGTATTAAACTGACAACATTATAAAATAATATTATTCAGCAAATAAATTTCCTTCATCCCGACGACGATTAATTAAACCGGGTAATTTTTTCCCTTCTGCATAAACCCAACGATCTAATTCGCTTGGTACAGCATTATAGTTTCCATTATTTAACTTGGCTAACAATGTAGACGATTTAAACTGTGTTTCGCCAATGTTAAAAACAAAACTGACAAGGGCATCAAATTGATTTTGATTCAGGGCTACTTTTACAAGTTTATGAATGATTTCTTCTGCTTGGATGACATCAGCACGTAAAATTTCCATCGCTCGCTGTTGGGTAATTCCACGTTTAAATTCTTCTGGTTCGCTACCATTTATCGGTCCGTAATGCACCAAATGACCAATACCAATTGTTGCATGATTAGCTGGATCGTTGTAAAGATGTAGAATCATTCCTTCATGCTTTGCAATAAATTTTAAACCTTTATTACTTATTCTTTGATTATCGTCATCAACTTTATTATTAGGTAAGGAACTATTATTAGTATGATTTAATGGTAAATAAACAATTTGACCGATTTTTAACCGTCGCGCTTCAGTTTCAGAAAAACATTCTCCCGTATCTTTAGTTATCTCTCGCCAACGATTGGCGCTACCTAAATGACGTTGTGCGATCGCACTCAAGGTATCGCCAGCTTTGATAGTGTAAGAACTACGCTTGTTCATTATCCATGTTACTATATGAGTTTTAATAATTAGATATTACAAGAAACCCGGTTTTTCAAATAACCGGGTTTCTCAATTCCTTACTAATTATTTAGAAGTGTTTACTGCTTTACTATTTTTGTTCACAATTACTGTATAGTCTTTCAATTCATGTGCCAAGTTTATTAAGCAGTAAAAGCAAAATTATCGGCACTCAAACTATCGGCGCTAATTCCTTGTAAAATCGCTAAATCCGCAACAGGTACAGCAATTAGAGTATTGTTTTCCTGTTGAGTGATACTTAAATCTTCAAACCCAATACCCAAACCAGCTATACCAAGCACATCTTCGCCACTGGTAAAATCAGTAATCATATTTACTGCATCGGGAATTTCAGCCACAGCAATCCAAAATTGATCTTTACCTGCACCGCCAGTAATAATATTCTCACCACCGGAAGTTGCAAAGAATTTGTCAGCGCCTTCACCACCGCTTATTCTATCTTTTGTTCCCAAAACCAAAGTATCGTCTCCGCTACCGGCATAAATACGATTACCGCCTGCACTGCTAATGGAAGCATCGATTAAATCGTTAGAGTCGCCAGCGAAAATAATTTGGTTACTATCCTCTACTTCGATAGTCTCGCCATTTATGCTTCCAAATAGTGGTTTAAAGGATGGTAGTGTGGGATTATTAGGCTCTACTGGTGTGACTTCAATTCTTTGTCCGACTTCATCTAGAGTATCCTGTATTTGGTCAACATAAGTTTCTCCTACTCTACCAGTATCTAGCAGTTCCTGAGTTTTTAACGTAAAAAACGCTACGTCTTCATGAGAACCGAAGCCGAGGGGTAAATTAAATTCGTCATTCCAATCATCAATATGAACGTGTGGTGGTGGAACTTCTCCAAAGGGATTTAAGGGTGGACGAGACCAGAAGTTTAAACCAGTAAATTCACCATCTCCTATGGTAGTTTTTTCACCTACATTAATGCCGTCAGGTTCAAAAAATACCCCGTCTTGCAAAATTTCTAATGTGTTAGTATCGAAAGCAAAATTAAATTCAGGAAAAGTGAGATGGTTATCTTCGTAAGTTTTCAATAGATTACCATCAGGATCGAAGAAAGAAATATCGAAAGAGTTTAAATCTTCCTCTCGTACAATTCCATCTTCATAGGATTGATTGGAATCATAACTGAATTCTCCTTGTACACTGAAACCAGCAATTTGCCCCTTCCAATCAAAGTTAAAAGCAGCTAATAATGGTTCTTCTGTATCCACCACAGCCATCCGAGAAACTTGCCCCCGAAGCTCAAATCCACCAGACACTTCATAGGTGTCTAAATCTATCCTCTTTCCACCTTCGTCTGAATAGGTAAAGAAATAATCCTCATCAATTTCGCCGATACGAGAAAAGTGTCTTGCACTTTCAGGTACCGTTAGATTCCCCACATCAATGTAATCGACTTGATTTGTGCTCAAGTCTAAAACCGCTACATTGTCACCCTCTGTTTGAGGTATCCAGGCTTCCCAATCGCTACCATCTTGATAAAATTCAGTTCCATTAACGCTAACTCCACCACCAATAGTTACTTCTCCATCAAACTCTGGCTGAGTATGAGTATCGAGAGTGGTATCCCAAATGCCGATATCGTTTTCTTCTGCTCCAGCATTAAGAATCAGAATATATTCATCATTTGGTGTATGAGCAATTCTCCCTTGTATGGGATATTGATCTAAAACAACTTCATTAGTCTTGGTATCGATAAAAGAAAATCCCGCACCACCGGTAAGCTGAAAAAATGCCAGTCCAGTTCCAGGATCGTAACCTTTATCGTGAGTACCGATGTCAGGATTACCACCTCCTATTTCTATGGGTGGACTGACTTCTCTAGTCTCTACATTAATAGGAAATACTGCTGGTTCTCTGGTATTAGTAACGTAAGTATTTACTCCCAAGTCTGGTGATACAAGTAACTTGGCATGACCGGTACCAACTGTATTGGTAGCGATGAATTCCGATACCTCTAAAGTATCTTGATCGATAACGTTAAATCCACCGTCACCATCCACATGAACCCAAAGCTCATCACCATATACAAAGCTGTGAACTGGGCGATCGCCAACATCTAAGATAGTTTCAACTTCGTAACTATCAGTATCAATAACTACTACTTTATCAGCATTTCTAGCATTAACAAATATCCGTTTTCCGTCATTACTAACGATCGCATCTGCCCAAGCAGCACCTTCGCCATTTCCACCCTCATTTTCTGGTGCTGTAATTGCAGATAGTTCTGGTATGGTAAATTCTTTTATAACGGAAAAGTTGTCTGATTCGCTATCGGCTACTGTAATTCCCCAGGTGTTACTTTCAGCGTCTTGCCAGAAATAATAGACTTCACTTGATTGATTTATTTTCATCTTTGGCTATCTAAAGTTTAACAATCTACAATTAGTATTTAGATATATTAGTTACATCTAAACTGTCTAAAGTATATGCGAAAATACGCTTATCTCAATGTAACTATTTTTAGCACGCTTCAAATATAAATGCGTAAATAATCCCTGAATTTTTTAATATTTATCTGTATTCTTTTGTGAAAAATAAGACTTTTTATTTTAGATAGTTACAGCAAAATAAGACGAATTATTAAGGACTAAAATAGCCTTATAACTCGACAAACAAGAAATTATGTATATCCTAATAATTTTGATTTAAGTGTTTAATTTTAGAAAATATCATTTTTTAAAAATAATGGCAAAAGACAACTTGTCACAGATTGGATAAAAGTATAAATGATTAATTTTGCTTAATAATTCGTCAATCAATTGATCGAATATTTCCAGAATTAATCGTTTTTTATTAAAAAAAATTTAGATTTATGTAGAGAATATAAGCCTACAAAGAAACCTAATCTAGCTTTAATAATTTTAATAATTTCAAATAGATTTGGTCTTCATTTAATATAGAGTAATTGTGTGAAGAGTGTATCGAAGGAAGGAAAAGTCATGAAAGCGGTATTAATGACAGCACCCGGAAGTCCGGAAGTTTTGCAATTAAGGGAAATTCCCAACCCGCTTCCTCCTCAAAATACAGAACTTTTGGTACGTTTAAAAGCTGCTGGTGTTAACCCCATCGATACAAAACTTCGCAAACGCGGTACTTTTTATGCCGATAAAATGCCTGCAATTTTAGGATGCGATGGTGCGGGTGTGGTAGAAGCTGTGGGAAGTGCAGTTAAGCGTTTTCGCGTAGGAGATGAAGTATATTTTTGCAATGGTGGAATAGGCGATCGCCAAGGGAATTATGCTGAATTCACAACTGTTGAGGAGCGGTTTGTGGCTCATAAACCGCAATCTGTATCTTTCATAGAAGCTGCTGCTGCACCTTTGGTATTGATTACGGCATGGGAGGCTTTGTACGAACGCGGACGTTTAGAACCCGGTGAAAAGGTGTTAATTCATGCCGGTGCCGGTGGTGTGGGACATGTTGCAATTCAACTCGCGAAGCTTAAGGGTGCTGATGTTTGCACTACGATAAGTTCTCAAAAGAAAGCTGATTTTGTCAAGCATCTGGGGGCTGATTATGCAATTAACTACCAGCAAACTGATTTTGCAAAAGCCGTTTTAGATTGGACAAACGGTGAAGGTGTAGATTTAGCCTTCGATACCGTTGGTGGGGAGACTTTTGAGAAAACATTTCCAGCGATACGGATTTACGGCGATATCGTGACGATTCTACAGCCGAGTGACAAAACTAATTGGAAAATAGCGAGACAGCGCAATCTGAGGATTGGTTTGGAATTGATGTTAACGCCGATGATGCAAGGATTGGTAGAAGCACAAGCCCATCATGGGGAGATTTTATCAGAATGTGCGAAGTGGATGGATGAGGGAAAGTTGAAGGTTTCTGTGAATCAGACTTTTGGATTGTCAGAAGTGGCGAAAGCCCATGAGTTGTTGGAAGCGGGTTCGATGATGGGGAAACTAGTTATTGTGAATGGATGATTGGTTGATTATGAGCATTTTGTAGGGTGCCCTGCGGCAACGTAATGGTTGTGGGAAAACAGATACGTTAGTTAATGCCGCAGGGCACCATTTTGGTTCAAAAAAGAAATTACTTCCTTAAAAATTTCTCCCCCTTTTGCTCCTCTGACTTAATTTGTGTTACGGCAACGAAGTAGTTGTGCAGACAACAATATGCGATCGAATAGTTCGCTATAAGCGAACAAAATTCACAATCTATGGTATATTCAATTTAGTCGGATAAAAGGAGATATTTGCCATTTACTGGATCGCTTCGGCGTTCTGCGGAAGATTAATTATATATCTTCTACCGTGTTTCTAATTCATCTAGTAAAGAGCCATGTAAAAGTAAATTGATGCGGTACGTCAAACTAGAGACTTATTGAAAGACTCCAGGAACGATCGCTCGCCGAATTTATTATTACAAGAATCGTAAAAATGTTTAACAAACATAGAACTGTAAATATTGTCTCTATGAGAAAGCTGTTCTAGGTTACTAACAAAACTAAGCTAGGAGAATGAATAGAAAACACTCAAGCGCAGCTCTGGCAATTTAGCTGCGGCGGCTAGATATAGGGAGGGTAAAAACTGCTGTTCTCCTGGTTTGTTTGAGGCAACACTTATTTGCGAAAGCGTAAATAAGTGCAGACGAACCAAATTAAAAAGGAGCATTTTTATGCCAGAGAAATCCGACAAACAGCAGCAGCAATCGAAAAAGCGTAAATCCAAACGGTGGCTGAAATGGCTCCGTAAACCTCAAACGCTCCGTCTACTGTTTAAACTTGGTCCAATTATCTTTAATTTCTTAAAATGGTTGGTCGAGCTTTTACAGGATTAATGTAGATTGCTTACCTCTTTCTATCTAAAATGACCCCTTAATATCCTCTGTTTAAAGGAGGTTGTATATGTTAAATGAAGCTCTAAGATTAATTAGAGTATTCTATGATTTATCCCAGAAGCAGCTTGCAGAAAAACTAGGAATATCAAAATCATATCTTTCGGAAATTGAGTCAGGTAAAAAAACTCCTACTATTGATTTGCTAAATCGTTACGCAGATTATTTTGATATACCAGTATCCTCTATTATGTTCTTTGCAGAAAATTTAGATAAGCATACAAAAGTAGAAAATCTGAGGACTTTTGTATCTACTAAAATTCTAGCTATTCTTAATTTTATTGCGGAAAGGTCTGGTAATTCTTATGCCGAAGAATAGTTATACTGGCGGATACGAACTAAATCAATCACCTTTTTACTGCTTGAAGTCTAAATTTAAACTTTCAAAGCTTTTACATGTAGGCAAAAGCAAGCTAAAAATACTTACCAAGTCCGAAGATTTGTATCGAGAAGAGAAGATTACTGGAAAAAATGGTAAATCTCGTCCGGTACAAAAACCAAGACCTGACTTAAAAAAAGTTCAAAAGCGAGTTGAAAAGCTTCTAAAACGAATCAAAATTCCAATTTATATACATGCTCCTGCAAAGGGAATTTCTCATATTAATAATGCTCAAGCTCATATAAATGCTGCGGTAGTGAGAACGCTTGATATTGAAAAATACTTTGCCTCTACACCATCAAGGCATGTTTATTCATTCTTCCATAAATGGCTGAAATGTTCTCCAGACGTTGCTGCTGTTTTAACCAAAATATTAACATTTAAAGGTTCTTTACCAACCGGGAGTCCATCAAGTCCCATTATTTCCTATTTTTCACATATAAAGATGTGGGAATCAATTAATGAAATTGTTAATCATTATAACTGTAATTTAACTGTTTACATGGATGATGTAACTATTTCAGGTGATTGTGTTCCCGATCAATTAATTTGGCAAATAAAACAGCAGTTTTACCGTTGTGGATTACGTAGTAATGATAAAAAGGAAAAATGTTACATTCGCAAAAACTCATATGAAATAACTGGAATCATCGTTACAGAAAAAGGTGAGTTAAAGATTCCTAATCGTCAGCACAAAAAAATGTATAAGATTCGCCAAGCACTTCGTTTAGAAACTGAACCAAAAAAGCGTCAAAAGCTTATACAAAGTTTGAAAGGTTTAAAGGCATATGAGCGACAAATCACAATGGTAAAGTCTGCTTAATTTGATTGAAATTTCAACAGTGGTGTTATCTTCAACAATATTAAAATCATCGAAAGGATAACAAAATGAATACTTCTATAATTGACGAGTTAATTGAACAAGTAAAAACCATGCCACAGCAGCAGCAATCACAGGTGCTGGATTTTGCTCGCAAGCTAGTAAAAACAGAAATTAAAGGTACTCCAGGGCAACAATTATTGCGTTTTGCAGGTTCTATTCCCGCTGATGAGCTTCAATTAATGCGTGAAGTGATTGAGCAAGGCTGCGAGCAGGTAGATGTCGATGAGTGGTAGATTCCTGCTAGATACCAACATTATCATTGCTCTTTTTGCAGACGAAGAAGTAGTTAAAAATAACCTCGCTCAAGCCAACGAAGTGCTCATTTTCAGCAGATTGAAAATTTGCGATCGCTAACTTGCTAAATATTCCTGCCACATATAACTCTAATAGAATGATTCGGTTGAGTTTCAAGATACCAGTCTTATTCATTTGACATCTTGCACCATTGTCGTTAAGCCCTAATACCCGCCTTGAAATCAATTTCAAGGCTCATATACAAAGTACGTTAAAACGCACTAAAATCTTTACCCAGTCTGATTTATCAGACTTTGTGTGTTAGCCTGAGAATTTATTCTAAGGCGGTTATTGAGAATGGTGCAAGATGTGAGATTCATCAGACTTCTGCTATTAGCCCTGAGTTTTCAACCCTGAGTCGGTTACGTTTAAAACAAATAACTCCAAAAATTTCCACTATAATAATAGGACTTACGCAACCGGCACATTTTCCTCGTAGGGTGCTGTGACACTATGCTTGATTGTAAACAAAAAATTCAGCTTTTCGTGTCACGCACCAACCAGGGTTTTGTGACAATTGCGTAAGTCCTGAATAAGTATCAAGTGGAGAAATAAAACTTGAAACTAATTTTAGTCGCACCAAATTCATTATTAGCATCAGCTTTTCAACAACATTTCAATTATTTTCCTAATGTCGAAGTTGTTAACAACTATTTTGAATGGTTGTCTGATTTCGATTGTTTAGTCAGCCCTGCTAATTCTTTTGGAATGATGGATGGTGGTATGGATGCTGCCATTATAAAATTTTTCGGTAGTCAGTTGCAGGATTTGGTACAGCAACGCATCTTGACAGATTATTTAGGAGAGCAACCTGTAGGAACATCAATGATACTGGAAACGGGTAATCTTAAGCATCCGTTTCTCGCTCATACACCTACGATGAGGGTTCCCATGTCTATTGTGGGAACTGATATTCCTTATGTGGCGATGTGGGCTATGCTGTTAGCGGTGCATCGTCATAATCAATCTTCTCAGCATCAAATTAACACTGTTGCTTGTCCCGGTTTGGGTACGGGAATTGGTAGAGTTGATTATGGTGAGGCAGCCAGACTTATGGCATTAGCTTACGATAATTTCCTTTATCCACCCAAACATCTCAATTGTTTTGTTGCAGCTTCGCGACAGCTTTTAATTTGGGAAGGTGGTAGTTTGTGTCGATTAAATATGGGTGATGAAAGAGAGGGGGAAGAGTGGGAAGAAAACAATGTATATTAATTCCCAATGCCCAATTTCCAATTCCCAATGCCCAAAATTATTTGCATCTGCACGCTATTTTTATTTTTATTTATTCAACCCGTTTTTGCGGCTGAGCCTCAATCGCAACGGACTGTTTTAACTCTGGAATTATTAAAAGAAAGAATTAATTCTCCTATGGTAAATCAAGGTAGTCTTACGGTAGATTTACGAGATATGGAGATTGATTTACAACCGGAAAATCAAGAATTTAGCGATATTTTTTATAAATTATTACAGGATGAATTACAAAAAAATGGTACAAAACCTGTAGGTTTAGATTTAAGCGATTCGATCATTGAAGGCGATTTTGTTAGTAGCAATTTGGGTTTAAGAACGCCTTTATACGCTCAAGCGATCGCACCAATTTTTACTGAAGCCGAACAAAAACAACTCGAAGGTTTGCGGGAAGTTTGTTTGCAGTCACTTGCTTATTCTGTTCCCAATTCTAAGGATTGTCGTTCGCTTTTAGGAAAGGATTTGACGACTTCGGCCCAAATTTCTGTGTTTCGTGGTTCGTTAATTTTTCAACATACTCGTTTTAAGGGTAATGTGGAGTTTAATAATACTTTTTTTCTCCAACCTGTGGAAGCGAAAGGGGCTATTTTTAATGAAGCTGTGAATTTAACGCAATCAAGATTTAGCCGTCGAGTTACTTTTGCAAATGCTAACTTTCGCCGTCAAGTTGATTTTGATGGGAGTGTTTTCTTTGATGAAGCCAATTTTAAGAAAACTCAATTTAAAAAAAATGCTGAGTTGAAAAATACGACTTTTGAAGATACTGCTGATTTTTCTAATGCTATTTTTCAGGAGTTAGCTAATTTTAGTCGCGCCCGGTGGGAAGGTACTACAAATTTTTATCAAGCACGCTTTCTCAAACAAACTCAATTTACGAAAGCTAATTTTCAAGAGTTTTTATTTTTCAAAGAAACTAGCTTCGTGGAATCTGTCATCTTCCGAGAGACACAGTTTAATTTACCTGTGAATATGGATGGTGCTAGTATTCTTAATCAAGCTGATTTTAGCGATGCTGTTTTTGCAAAAGGTGCTTATCTCAACGTACCTAGTTTAATTTTTAATTCCGACAAAGCCAAAATTTTGGGTAATCCCGGTGAAATTGGTGCAATGTTACGGGTACCTCGATTATCGGGTAATCAAAATGTATTGCGTAATTTAATCCAAAACTTTCGCCAGTTGCAGCAAATTGCTGATGCCAATGAGTTGGAGTATAGCAAACAGCGTCTTTATTTAAATTATTTAACTCGCCGTTTGATTGATGCCAATATCAATGATGCTCCCCAACAGCGTTTAATTAATCTAGGTTTTTCCCCAACTCAAGCAGAAGCAATTATCAAACGTCGTCAAAAACAACCGTTTCAGATTAAAAGCGAATTACTTACCTTAGCTGATATCGACGAAAAAACATTTACACATCTAGCTTCACGCTTTGTAGTCGGCGAAACTCTCACCCCGGCTAGATGGTTGCTGCAAACATGGAAATGGTTGGGGTTATGTTTACTACTCTTACTGTCAGGATACGGTACCAACTTTTATCTAGTTTTCGGTGTGGGAATAATTGCAATTGCCTTTTTCGGTTTACTATTTTGGTTGGTTGACAGATTGCGCCGAATGCATCCTAACAAAATTATTCCTACGCTTTACGAAACTACTTGGATGTTAGGAAGTTTTGTTATTAGTGTATTGTTTGGTTTAATCGCCATATTTCGTAATACGCCGCAACCTTTCTTAACTTTGGCGTGTATGACGGTTATTATTTTACCAATACCCGGTTTTCTGTTATTCCAACTTTATCAAAACGGCCGCTACCACGACTTAATGGATACATCTTACTTTACAGAAGACGGTACTCTACGACAATTACGGTTATTAATTGGACGTTTACCAGTAATACCGAGGTATCCATTATTTCGAGAACGTTATTTACCTTTATTATGGAATCGTCGGTGGAATTGGCTTAATTATTACGATTTTAGTTTAAATAACCTTTTGAAATTAGGCTTTAATGACGTTCGCTTGCGAGACGAACACCTTCCGGGAATTATCAGTACTTTGGCTTGGTATCAGTGGAGTTTGGGTATACTTTATATCACTTTAGTCTTATGGACGCTTTCGCGTACTATTCCTGGATTGAATTTGTTGATTTATCTTAAGTAAGATGGTTGATGGTTGATAGTGGATATTTGATAGTTGATATTTGATAGTTGATAGTTGGTATTTGATAGTTGATAATTCAACTAACCACTAACCACTAACCTCTAGCTCAAATGCATTTAATCAAAAAATATTATTATTTGGCTATACAACTATAATATATGATATAAAATTTAATTTGTGAATCTGTTATTACACCATAAATAAGCTTCTGCGAGAATTTTTCTTGCGGTGATGAACTGCCTTGATGCCTTTAATCACTCTTTCTAAATCTTCATCTGTCAGATTAGAACCTGAAGGTAAGCATAATCCCCGCATAAATAAATCTTCTGCTACCTCACCACCAATACTTTCACATCCAGCAAATACCGGCTGCAAGTGCAATGGTTTCCAAACTGGACGAGATTCTATTTTCTTCTCCCCAAGTGCCAGACGTACCTCTTCTCTATTCGCACCAAAAGCTTGGGGATTGATTGTTAAGCAACTCAGCCAGCGAGTAGCGCGGCCAAAATCAGCTTCCGGCATAAATTCAATTCCGGGAAGACTACCTAAAGCTTGAGAGTAAATTTCAAAATTACGTCTTCTCGCTTCTACTCGCTCGCTTAAAACCTGCAATTGGCCTCTACCAATGCCAGCTAAAACATTACTCAGACGATAATTGTAACCAATCTCTGAATGCTGATAGTGAGGAGCGGGTTCTCGCGCTTGAGTTGATAGAAAACGGGCTTTTTTTACTAGTTCTTCATTATCAGAAACTAACATTCCTCCACCGGAAGTTGTGATAATTTTATTACCATTAAATGAGTAAATTCCGATAGTTCCAAGGGTTCCGGGACAGTAGCCTTTATAAGTAGCCCCCAAGGTTTCAGCAGCATCTTCAATTAAAGGAATACTATATTTTTGGCAAATTTCCACAATAGGGAGAATATCGGCACTTTGTCCGTAAAGATGTACCAACATTACCGCTTTGGGTAATTTACCGATGCTAGCACGCTTTTGTAGAGCCGATCGCAACAATTCCGGGTCCATGTTCCAAGAAGTGCGATCGCTATCGATAAAAACTGGTTTTGCACCTTGATAGATAATGGGATTAGCGCTGGCGATAAAGGTTAAAGTGGAGCAAAATATTTCATCTCCCGCGCCAACATCAAGTAACCGCAAAGCCAAATGAATTGCAGCTGTACCGGAGCTTACAGCAGCGGCATAACCGGCACCTGTTAGCTGGCAAAATTCGTCTTCAAAAGCATCTACATGAGGCCCTACAGGTGCGATCCAATTAGTGTCAAAAGCTTCTTTGATGAATTTTAATTCTTGCTCCCCCATGTGGGGTGTAGAAAGTAAAATTTGTTTTGTCATTTCATTCTCGGTTGAGGAGAGCCATAAGCGGGGAAAAAGTTAGTTTCTAAAAGGTTTTCTAGAGGAATATTCAAAGATTTTGCTTTCATCTCCACAAGATATCTATATTTCTGCTCATCGACTATCAGTCTAAGGGTATAGAATATATGACAAAAGGGAGCATCCCTGCGGGTGTAAATTTATTTTTTCGGTAGTGCGTTAACGCAGTGTGTCCGTACCTTTATGTCGTCCCGGAGGGACTTTAGGACATGCATCTTGCTCGCTCACTGGCACTAGTATAATTCGGCGTAAATAAGGCAACCATTAAACTACTTTTTATTCACACCATAAAGTCGGGAATATAGCGGGATCGCTATAATCTGGATGACCATTTGGTAATTTACGGCACATATTATCCAGAAAGTGATGAATCTGCTTGCCTTGATTCTGATAAACTTGATAGCGGTCATCGTTATCATGTAAATACATAGCTATCGCCATACGATATTTATCGCTGCGATTAGGATAAC
>ERZ1740059.382-NODE-382-length-24048-cov-5.797816_pt1 | contig 24048 bp, 19 predicted proteins | sample MGYA00581744_ERZ1740059 | MGnify/ENA primary metagenome ERZ1740059 (study PRJEB43018, sample SAMN04849738) | marine metagenome | isolation source: floating plastic debris | place: Pacific Ocean | collected 2008-08-28 | study: EMG produced TPA metagenomics assembly... | reverse complement strand
GTGCAGGAAACGAACCATTATATGTATTGGACGGAGTTGTGATAGGTAATAGCTATAATCAGGTTACCTCTTTAGTTGAAGTGACAGATATAGAAAAAGTCAGAGTACTAAAATCCGGAGGTGAAACTGCTTCTTATGGAGCAAGAGGAACGAATGGTGTCGTATTAATTAAGACAAAAAAAGACTAAAACCTACCTTTTACAGCTACAATTAGATTTCTCCCCGGAGCGCTAATGCCGCTGGAATACGGTCGGTAATGTGCGTCAAGTATGTTTTCGAGTGCGGCGGACAATATTATATTTTTAGTTAATTCATATTTAGCACGCAGGTTAAGTGTTATCCACCCCGGAGAGCCATCCTTAGTCCTGTCAGCCGCATGCGTAGCATATAAGTAGGGTTTGCTATCGATTTCCGTAGTGGGTATATCTGAGCGTAGCCTTCTGCCGTTAAAATCCGAAAATAACTCTAGCCTCGTCTTTTTCTGAAGATAGATCAGTGATAACCTTCCAAAAACAGGAGTAGTGTGCCGAAGAGGTTCGCTTGACGTGCTTTCTTCTCCTGCAGTTTCGGTTATGTTAAATTTAACGTTGAATTTAGGAGAGATTTTACCATTAACTTCTAAACTACCTCCCCAAACGTAGGCTTGTCCGGCGTTTACTTGTGCAAATACTTTTCTATTGTTTCCATCAAATAGGATTGAATCCTGTCCGTTAACGGTAAAATCTCCTCTTAATATAGCGTCATTAAGAAATGTCAAAAAGCCGGTTAACCGCCAATTAATATGGTCTGAAGCTCCTGACCAACTTAATTCCGTATTGTAACTGAATTCCGGTTTTAAGTTTTCGTTAGGTACCACAATATTGTTATTATTTAGTTCAAATACTTTACCTACATCATCCACATTTGGCGCTCTGAACCCTGTAGATAGCAGCCAGCTAAGCTTTTGGTTTTTTATCCCTCTATAAACAATTCCAAGGCTTCCGTTTAATGCGGTGTTGTTCAGGTCAATTTCATCGGAGTTCGTAAAAAACGCGTCAGGATCGGTAGTTTTGGCCTCCAGCCCTACGGTGGTAAATCGAAAACCCCCACTCAACACAAATTTCGGTAATCTATGCAGGTAGCTTGCATAAAACGATCCGGAGTAGTAACTGCTGCCTCCATCGGGGTAACGACTAGAAGCGCTCGTAACTTCTTGGGTAAAAATGTTTTGTCTATGTCCTTGAGAATCCACGTCATTGTAAAGGAGTTCCAGACCATAGAATAATGAGTGATCACCCCGCAAACCTTTGTCAAAGTCTACATTAACAGAATAGACATCTACTTTTTCAGTTCTGGTGCGAAGCTGATCCTCCCCAAACCCCCTGTCATTTCTATTCTCTTCATAGTCTTGGTAGGCAGCAACCATTCTTACTCTGTCAAAAAAATTATGAGTTGACTTTAGCTCGATTTTTAGGGAATGCATCGTCCATTTTTGTGGTCCATAAAACCATTCGGCATTAGCGAGACCCAATCCTTCTTCAGAAGGCTCAACCAACCGATCATAACGTGGAATATCGGTAGTGTTGCTATGATATAATCCATAGCTCAACAATAAATTTTGATTGACTTTAAACCCAATTTTTTGTACTAAATTCCATGAGTCAAACCCACTTCGTATCTGTCTGTCGGGGTTAGAATTATTCATCAAAAAATCGCTGCCATTAGCATCTTGACTTGCGTAGAAGGGTCGTTTCCCAAAGTCGGGATAGTCATCTTTACGATTTGATCCGGTTCTAAGATCATCAAAACTACTGTAGGTAAATGATGAAACACTTGATAACCTTTTTGAACCAACAGCTACATCAAAGTGGGTAGTATATTCCTTATTGGCAGTGGAGTACCTTAATAAACCATTTCCAGAAACCAATTGGTCATAACTCAAACTCTTAGTATGAAAATCCATCACTCCCCCGAGCGCATCACTCCCATAAATAACAGAGCCCGGCCCCATAATGACCTCCGTACCTTCTATTATGTTCGGGTCTATACTAATGACATTTTGAAGATTGCCGCTACGATATATGGCATTATTCATACGAACACCATCCACAACAATTAACGTCGAATTAGCCGAAAACCCTCTTAATTTGGGGCTACCACCGCCAAGTTGGCTTTTTTGGACAAATATTTCACCCGACTGGGCAAGTAGATCGGCTGCGGTCTGAGGGTTGTTATTCTCCACTGTTTCCGAATCAATTGCCAAAATCTCATTTGGAATTTCGGCGGCGTCCTGTTCCCATTTGTTCGCCGAAATGACAACACTTTTCATTTCAAAAACCTGATCCTCCAATGTAACCAGGTTATTTTTTATTTCAGACTTTATGATGTAAAGCTCCTGATAGGAGGGATGCTGAAATAATAATAGCATAGACGAGTGGAATCCACTAAGATCCACCCGACCAATACTATCTGATACGGATGATACGGTCTTTAACTCGTCAAATACGGCAACATCACCAATCGGCTTAAGATCTTTATCAACAATGGCAATCACTTGGGCAATTGTTAAGCTATTAATGAGAGTCAAAATGAGGCTTATGATCCAGATTTTCATGCGCTGGCGAAAATAGCAGAAAAGACATGGCAAGCCAACTTTATTGATTTTGATGGACTTCTCTATTTTTAGGCGGGTATTTCTTGTGGTATTAACGTGCAAAGAGCTTATTTACAGTTAATGCCTGTAGTTACCTCATCTTATAATCCACCATTTTATTTCAAAAATGGACATGTTTCGACCGTTGTTCCGAGTATTTGGAGGCAAGTAGAGAATGTTAACTATGAAAGAGAACGCATAGAAACACCGGATGATGATTTTTTAGACTTAGATTGGTGCCATACTGGCTCCAAGAATTTAGTAGTTATTACCCATGGGCTAGAAGGAAGTTCCAAGCGTCCTTATGTACTTGGTATGGCTAAATATTTTCATTCTAAAAACTGGAATGTTTTAGCATGGAATTGTAGAAGCTGTAGTGGTGAAATAAATCGTAAAGGGCGCTTTTACCACCACGGAGAAACAAGAGACTTGCACCATGTGGTTAAACATGCAATTGAAAGGAATACCTATGAAAACATTGTATTTATAGGGTTTAGCATGGGTGGGAGTATAACAATTAAGTTTCTTAGTGAGGTCCCTTATGAGCTGCAATCACGTATAAAATGTGGAGTAACTGCCTCAGTTCCTGTAGACCTGACTGAAAGCGTAGCGGAGTTCCGAAAAATATCAATGGCCTTTTACCGCAATAAATTCTTACAACGTTTGGAAAAAAAGATTAAGCTTAAAGCCCAACTCTATCCTGATCAGATTGATTATAAGGACTTCAGTAAGATCAAATACTTTCCCGATTTTGATAATGCTTACACGGCGCCATTACATGGCTTTAAGGATGCCTACGACTTTTATGAAAAGGCAAGCGCTAAAAATTATCTTGAGCGGGTACAAGTACCCCTTCTTCTGGTAAATGCCTTGAATGATCCCTTTTTGACAGAAAACTGCTATCCCTACCGCATCGCCGAAAGTAGTGATTTTGTGCATTTAGAAACGCCGAAATATGGCGGTCATGTTGGCTTTATTCAGCATGGTATGCGACATACCTATTTGGAAAGCAGGGCCTATGATTTTGTATCACACTTGCTTTAAATTTCAGTTGTTTTTTCTTTAACTTGAATAAGGATTTTACTTTACGTGAAGAAGGCTCTACCACTATTTTTGCTAGCTCTATTGCTTCCTGTCATCACTGTTGGACAGCAAGAGGACATCGATAGTTTAAGGAATCTGATTTCTACGGCGCAGGATACCGTTAGGATGAAGTTGTACTTTGAACTGTCCATGAAATATAAAAATAATCTTACCGATTCTGCCGAGTTCTTTGCTAAAGCTGCCATAGAAGAAAGCCGAGAGCTCAATTATGTAAAGGGTGAGGCGGATGGTCTAATAAGCCTTGGGAGGATCAGACGTGAGCGTGGGGAGCTAGCTCAAGGTTTAGAGCTGTTATTTGAATCACTTGAATTGTATCGGCAGGTTAATGATGTAATCCAAATGGGTAATGCCTTCAATGACATAAGCATTGTATATGCCATGTCGGATGACTATGAGAAATCCCTTGAGTACTTTTTACAGGCATTGGAAGTGTTTAAAAAGGCCAATGACCCAAAAGGTATATCCTATGCTTTGAATAACATAGGCATTGTATATCAAGAACTTGGTCAGGATAGCCTGGCCAGAGAATATTTTATTAGGTCACTGAATATTAAAGAACAAAATGATGATACCTATGGTGTAGCAGGGGCCTATGTTAACCTGGCAACCATCATGCGGAATTACGAGCTATTTGATGAGGCTTTGGTCTATCATTTTAAAGCGGATAGTGCGTTTTCTCTTATAGATGACAAGCGGGGAGCAACTCGGAATCTTGTATATATCTCAGATATCTTCATGACTAAGAAGCAATTCGATACGGCTTGGAAGTATGCCCAACAGGCCTACGATCAGGCCAATCAGTTTGACTTCATGCTATTTAAGCAAGATGCTTTGCAAGCTATGGTGGATATTAAAGAAAACATGCAAGACTATAAAGCAGCTCTTTATTTCCAAAAGGAGTATCAACAAGTTACGGACAGTCTGGCCCAAAATAAACAACTAGAGGCCATGGAAGAGCTAAAGGCAAAATTTGATCTGGAAGAGAAAGATCGGGAGATAGAGTTTCTTAAAAATGAGCAGCTTTTAAATCAGGCACGTAACGACCGTCGGCGATTGGCCAATTACCTTTTAATAGTGAGCGTTGTTTTCATGCTGGTTATTATTATTTTGCTGGGCTGGGCCTATTTGAATAACCGGGAAAAGAACAAAGCCTTAACGAACCTTAATAAAGATAAAGATCAGTTTATTTCGATTTTATCACATGATGTAAAAGGTCCTCTTAATACTTTGAAGGGGTTTTCAAGATTGTTGACCAAAGATCCCGATAAGTTATCTAAGGAGGAATTAATGTTTTTTGGAAGTAAGATTAATGACTCTATTGACAACCTTTTAAAGCTTGTGAATGGCATATTGGAATGGTTTTTCAGCAAGAAATCAGTAAGCGCTCTTAACCCTGAAAAGCTTGAAGTAGCTGAACTGATTAACGATGTAGTTAAATTGTATGAACTAACAGCGTATCAAAAGAACATAAAAATAATTAATGAAGCCGACCGAGGGGCAACCTGTTTTGCGGATAGGAATGTGTTATTGACTGTTCTCAGAAACTTACTTTCGAACGCTGTTAAATTCTCGAAAAGTGGTGATTTTATAAAGTTCAGCACGACAAGCGATGCTATGAAACAATTAAGTATTTTTATCTCTGACACGGGCGTTGGGATTACTAAAGAAGATTTACCACACTTGTTTGAGTATTCTAAAACAAAGGTTCGTGTAGGAACGGAGGCGGAGTTGGGATCAGGTTTGGGCCTTGCCCTCTCTAAAGAACTCATCGAGACCAGTGGTGGATGTTTGAGTGTAGAAAGTGAGGAAGGTATCGGAAGTCGGTTTAGCATTACACTTCCGGTAGCCATCTCTTGACAAGACCCCGATCCTTAAATATATCTAATATTTAGCGAGGCTACTGTCCACCTCATCCGCATACGCTAGAATACCACCTTTCAGGTTATAGAGGTTGTTGAAGCCGAATTTATCTTCTAAAGCTCTAATGGCATTTGCACTTCGCACACCGCTACGGCAGTGTACGATTACTTGCTTATCACTGGCAATCCTCTCCACATTATCAACCACAGAATCCAGAGGAATGAGCTCACCGCCCATCTCGGCTATCTCATATTCATAGGGCTCACGAACGTCAATTAATTGGTAGTCCTTGCCTTGGGATTTTAGCTGTTCCAGCTCGTGAACAGTGATTTCTTTAACTTTTCTTTCTTCCATAGTATTGTTATTAGCGCCACAAAATAATTCATAATCTATCAATTCTTTGATGGGTTCTTGGTTTTTATCTTTTATGAGTTTTACCGTTCGGGTTTCAAAGGTAAGGGCATCAAATAAAAAGAGCCTGCCGGTGAGAGGTTCTCCAATTCCTGTAATTATTTTTATTACTTCATTTGCCTGAAGGCTACCCATGATACCAGGTAGCGCTCCTATCACTCCACCTTCTGCGCAGCTCGGTACCAGACCTGGAGGCGGGGGAGCAGGAAATAAATCACGATAATTCGGCCCTCTATTGCCTTTCTTATCTACGTAGTTAAAGACTGAAACCTGCCCGTCAAAACGGAATATGGATGCATATACATTGGGTTTATCCAGAATTATACAGGCATCATTTACCAAGTAGCGTGTAGGGAAATTGTCTGTACCGTCGGCAACCACATCATAGTCCTTAACTATTTCTAAGGCATTTTTAGAGGTAAGTTGGGTATTGTAAACTATGAAGTTAATATGAGGGTTTAGTCCTTTAAGCCTCTTGAGGGCAGCGTCTACCTTTGGCTCACCTACATTATCCGTAGAAAAAAGAACCTGCCTTTGTAAGTTGGAGTCATCCACAACATCAAAATCCACGATGCCGATGGCGCCTACGCCTGCTGCCGTCAAGTATTGAAGCAGTGGAGCGCCAAGCCCTCCGGTCCCAACTACAAGTACCTTTGCATTCTTTAGTTTCCGTTGCCCCTCAATATTGAATTCAGGAATGATCAGGTGGCGGCTGTAACGCTCTAACTCTCCTTTACTGAAATTTATTTGATCCATATTATTTACTTCCGCCAGCGATAGCTCGTAACTTATGCTAAAAATACCTCGTTATGGCGTGACTTGATGTCATCATTACCTACATAAATTCTAATAAAGCTTCTGATTGTGCCATCAGACTTTAGCAAATGCTTTTTAAATCAGGAAGCAGCTCGGTAAGTGTATTTATGGCATCTTTCACAGCGCTACTTAATGTCTTTATGGTACTCTAACTATGCGTGAAATTACATAATGGAGTTGATATAATTAGTTTAGCTATTTGTGCTTTATTTATTGTTAAAATTTTATTTTTGATTGAGAAGTATAGTCAAGAAGCCATGAGGTAGCCTTAGTTACAGATCCTGAATTAGAATGATATAGGAAAATGCATGGACCGCTTGGACCCAATCATATTCCGAAGGTTTTGTACGCCTCTCATCTTTGAAATGGATATTTGTAGATATTTCAAAGCGCCGGCTTTGATCTTCTACTTTACTATTTTCAATTATTAGGAGATCCTATACAGTTTACTACTGCTGTGGATAAGAAGTAGATACTATCTGGATTATTCATTTTGTATTTACTCTAATTTTTCAACTCCTTCTAACTATCCAGCACAGCTCACTCTATTACTCATTCTATTTGTAACGCAAATCTTCTGAAAAGTTTGCAAGCAGGTAGGGTTTGTACTTTTCTTATTTCATTTCTCCATCAACTAGTTGTTTTGTTTTCATCTTCATATTATCTTTCCTATAAATTAATTAAAAATCATGTTTTTTCAACCCGTTACAAAATATATACCCATTCGTTTCTTATTGCTCATTCCTTTTATCTTCCTAGCATGTAGTGATGATGAATCTAATGAACCTGACAATCCTGAAAATGTGGCTCCTGTTGTATCGAGCGCATTAGTAGATCTGATATTGACTGCGGGTTTTGAAACTGCAATAGTAGATCTTTCTAGTGTTTTTTCAGATGCTGACAATGATGTGTTAACCTATACTGTATCGAGTAGTAATGTAGATATTGCCACCGTATTCGTCTCAGAAACTTCTCTAACAATAGTCGAAGTGGGGGTCGGCACATCAACAATTACAGTAACAGCAGATGATCAAAATGGCGGGTCTGTTTCGGACGAATTTGAATTGTCTATTAATGAGGCTATTACCTTCTCAGACGAATTAACAATGATATTTGAACAAGCATGTGAGGACGGTTTAAACCCTGGAAATCTAGGTGATAAGATTTTTGTAGAGAGAGACAGTTTTTTAATTATGGAAGCTGAAGACGCCTATTATTCAGGTGATGAGGGCAACTGGTCATTTAAAACTGATACTACGGGTTTCTCGGGCGCCGGGTACTATCAATGGGTGAATTCAGATGGCACCTGGAATGGAGGTCTTATTACCCGATCATCCCAACTGTGGTTCAATATTTACATTTCGACTCCAGGTACTTATATTGTTTCTGTTCGAGGTAAAATTAACATTGGAAACAATGATAGCGAACACAATGATGTATGGTTAAAAGTAAATGGTGCTGACGACTTTTATGCCTATAGAAATCAAGGAGGTGTAGATAATTTTAGGCGTCCGGCGGATATCGCTGATCCAGATACCCCTGGAGAGCCTACAGCTGCGGATCGTGGGTATATGAAAGCATATAATAAAACACTTGGCAGGTGGAGTTACGAAACGAGGAATGTTGATTTTGGTGAGTACAACATTTTCGCAGAATTTGACGAGCCAGGTATTCGTAGTGTTGTATTGGCTGGAAAAGTAACCGGATTCGCGGTGGATCAAGTGGTGTTAATTAGAGATCCTGCCTGGCAAAATTATAATCGTTTAACGAATAAGATTGCAGTTCTTAGTCAGACTGCTAATAAAGCGGAGTATGAATGTGAAAATTAAAAATCTATTCAGTTTATAAGAACAGATAACCTCGATTGACCTTCCCTACTCGGCGCTTACCTTGGCGGCTACTGTGTTAAGATTCTCCAGAGATGGAACAATCAGATGACACGGTTGTCCATAGTTGGCAATAGATGAACTATCAGGATCAGCAATGAAGGTAAATTTGATAAAAGGTGGCTGAGAGTATGTAGAACAACCCAGCCAACGCTATATTCAAGGCTCAAAGTCTAATTCTGCGGTCGTTATGGACCTTTAAAATCGTTTTAATACAAGATCTGAAACAGTATTTCCAATGGACAGGGAAGAAGTGGCTGCTGGTGAAGGAGCATTGCATACATTTATTGCCTGCTCATTTTCTAAAATCATGAAGTCGTCTATAAGTCCACCTGTTCTGTCACAGGCTTGTGCACGCACTCCAGCCCCTCCGGTCACTAGATCTTTAGCTTCAATCGAAGGGATCAATTTTTGTAGGGCTTTTGTGAAAGCTGCTTTTGAAAAAGAACGATAGAGTTCACCAAAACCAGTTTTCCAATATTTACCAGCTACTTTTTGAAACCCCGGCCATGTCAAAGATTCTGCCAGCTCACCTAAGTGAATATTATTCTTTTTATAACCCTCGCGTCTAAAGGCGAATACTGCATTTGGGCCCGCCTCAATGCCTCCATTGATCATACGTGTAAAATGAACACCAAGAAATGGAAAGTTAGGATCAGGTACGGGGTAGATGAGATGTTTGACCAGATGTTGCTTTTCTCTTTTTAGTTCAAAGTATTCACCTCTGAAAGGAATGATCTTTACATCCAGCTTCTGTTCTGTAAAACGGGCAACTTTGTCAGAATATAAACCTGAGCAATTAACGACGAGAGTCGTCTCATAAGTTGCTTTGGAGGTCACTACAGTTGACTGACCTTTTTCCTTTTTGATGTCGATCACCTTTTCCCCTAGATGAATGCCACCACCTAAGGATTGAAACAGGCTAGCATACTTTTCAGAAATCTCTTTGTAGTCAATGATACCTGTTTGAGGCACAAAGATCGCCTCAATGCCATTAACATGTGGTTCACGCTCCTTGAGTTCTCCTGCAGAAAGCAATTTAAGTCCAGCCAAGCCATTTTCTTTACCTCTGGATAGAAGTTGATGTAAATAGGCCGTTTCACTGTCAGATGTGGATACCACAACTTTGCCGCATAATTCATATTGCATCTGATTTTCGTTGCAAAACTTCAACAGCATATTATATCCTTTGATGCAATTGAGCGCTTTTAAACTACCTGGTTTATAGTAGAGCCCCGAGTGGATAACACCACTGTTGTGTCCTGTTTGGTGTGCGGCTACCTCTTGCTCTTTATCTAACACCAAAATATGAAGTGATTTATTCTTTTCCTTAATTTTTAGCGCCGTTGCAAGACCTACAATACCTGCGCCAATAACTACTACATCGTATTGCATGGATCAGTTTTAAGTTGCGAAAATACGTGCAAATACAAGATTTAAAAAAAGAAAGGCCATCTGAAAAATAGCAGATGGCCTTCGATTTTAAGCCGAACTATATTAAGCATTTACATTAGCTCTTGGAGAGGCAGCTAAAATTTCATCATTGGCATAATCTGTATATTTCATGAAATTTTTATTGAATGCTTCGGCAAGCTGATTCGCCTTTTTATAATAGCCTTCGTCATCACGCCATGTTTCACGGGGGCTTAATACCGAAGAGGGCACGCCGGGGCATGTAGCTGGAATTTCTATGTGGAAAATAGAATGTTTTCTATACCCAACATTGTTAAGTGTTCCTTCTAATGCGGCCGTAATCATAGCTCTGGTAAGAGGTAGCTTCATTCGCGATCCTTTACCATAGGGTCCACCCGTCCATCCGGTATTAACTAACCAAACGTTTACATCATACCTTTCCATTTTTTCTCCAAGCATCTCCGCATATTTAGTAGGGTGTAAGGGAAGAAATGGTGATCCAAAACACGCGCTGAAAGCCGTTTGAGGTTCCGTAACGTCAGCTTCGGTACCGGCAACTTTTGCGGTATAACCGGAGATGAAATGATACATTGCCTGACCTTTATTCAGTCTTGAAATAGGCGGAAGCACGCCATAAGCATCACAGGTTAGGAAGAATATGTTTTTAGGAATACCACCTATGGAATGATCTACAGCACTGGCAATATAATGGATTGGATAGGCCGTTCTGGTATTTTCAGTTACTGAAATATTTGTATAATCAATTTCTCGGGTTCCTTCATGAAAACGCGTGTTTTCCACAATCGAACCAAACTTGATCGAATCAAAGATTTCAGGCTCTTTTTCGCGGGTAAGGTCGATCACTTTTGCATAGCAACCACCCTCAAAGTTAAATACGTTAGTGTCCGTCCACCCGTGCTCATCATCACCTATAAGTCCACGATTCGGGTCAGCGGACAAGGTTGTCTTTCCGGTTCCCGACAACCCGAAAAAGATAGCTGTATCGTGATTTTCTTTACCTATATTGGCTGAACAGTGCATAGACAGCACATTGTGATCATTAGGAAGTAGAAAGTTAAGAACAGAGAAAATGCCTTTTTTCATTTCACCGGCATATGCGGTACCCCCAATCAAGATCATCCTCCTTGCAAAATTGATTATAGCGAAGTTCCCTTGTCTTGTGCCGTCTTCAACAGGATCAGCTTTAAAATCCGGGTCGCAAATGATCGTGAAGTTTGGATCAAATTTCTCCAGCTTGTAGAGACTGGGACGTATGAACATATTGTGGCAAAACAAGTTATGCCAAGCCCTAGTGTTTATTACGCGCAGGTTTAACCGGTAAGTTTTGTCAGCTCCGGCATAGGCGTCCCTTACATACAGATTTTTACCTTCCAGATTTTTGATCATTTTATTTAAAATCTGATCAAACTTGACCTCCGAAATCGGGATATTGATGTCACCCCACCAGACGGTATCTTTTGTTTTTGAGTCTTCAACTACAAACCTATCCTTTGGAGACCTACCCGTAAATTCGCCAGTATCACAACAGAGCGATCCGTTATCAGCAAGGTGGCCTTCATTATTTAATAGCGCATGCTCTATCAGTTGTGCCGGGCTTTGATTCCAATAAACGGTTTTCGCCTTTGAAATACCATGCGTATCAAGCCCTCTTACATTTGATCTTAATCCCTTTTCTTCCATAATCCAATTAATGATTTGCTATTTATGCTTGATGATTAGGCAAGCAAAGCTAGTAAATAAAAATTACCGATTATAGGAATAACAGTCATTTCAATCGTTTGCAATAACTGTCAATAAGTGCATAATTACCAAAATAATGCAGGTAGAAATAAAAAATATTTGGTACAGTTGCCCCGAACCACTATTTTAAACGATTAGCTAATTTATCATTTAATGGACAACGAGGAAAAACCCTATATTGACGCGAATAAATCCCTGCCAGAAACCACTATTAAAGCCTTTTTTCTGGGGGCAATTCTTTCTGCGGCGCTTGCAGCTGCTAATGCCTATCTAGGGCTATTTGCAGGGCTGACGGTCTCTGCTTCTATTCCTGCTGCAGTTATTTCGATGGCGGTACTTAAATTATTTAAAAAGAACAATATTCTTGAAAACAATATTGTACAAACTGCGGCTTCTGCGGGTGAGTCGCTTGCCGCCGGCGTTATTTTCACATTTCCGGCGCTGGTATTAATGGGGTATTGGTCAAGTTTCAGTTATTTGGAAACGGCCCTTATAGCTCTTGCGGGTGGTGTTCTTGGTGTATTATTTACAATACCCTTGCGGTCCGCATTGATAGTAAAACAAAAACTAAAGTTTCCAGAAGGCGTTGCTACTTCAGAGGTATTGAAGAGTGGCGAAGAAGGTGGGAAAGCCATTAAGTTTTTGGCCTACGGAGGATTGGTTGGAGCCTTTGTTAAACTGTCCGAATCAGGATTGAAAATATGGGACGCAACTTTTGAAAAAGCAGCGTTTGCCGCAGAAAAGGCTTATTTATACTTTGGAATGAATCTTAGCCCTGCGCTGATGTCAGTAGGCTATATTGTTGGACTGAGAATCGCTACACTGGTATTTGCTGGTGGGGTTATTAGTTGGTGGATTGCTATTCCCATATACCTAGCCATGAACGGGAATCCTGACGGACTTGAGGCGGCAACGCTTGGTGGAAAAATATGGAGTTCACAAATACGATATCTTGGTGTTGGGGCCATGGTAGTAGGAGGTCTATGGGCGTTGCTTAGTCTACGGGGCGCGATTTCAGGAGCAGTTTCAGCGGGCATTAAAGCTATAAAAGATAAAGTAGATAGCAGTACTATTCTTAGAACAGAACAGGATACTCCTATCCAATGGGTTATAATAGGTATAGGTGTTATGATCGTTCCGATATTCATCATTTATATGCGTGAAATAGAGAATATTCCCATCTCAGGTTTGATGGCTATTATTATGGTAATTGCCGGTTTTCTTTTTGCTTCGGTAGCTGGGTACATGGCAGGGTTAGTCGGCAGTTCAAATAACCCTATTTCAGGCGTCACCATCGCCACCATCTTGACATCTTCCTTGATACTTTTGGCTTTATTGGGTACGGGTTCTGAAAAAGGGCCGGCAGCGGCTATTCTGATTGGTTCTGTTGTAGCCTGTGCTGCCGCAATAGCAGGAGATAATATGCAGGACTTAAAAGCTGGTCATATTTTAGGCGCTACGCCTCGGAAGCAGCAAGTTATGCAGATGGTTGGGGTGATAGCGGCCGCTTTTGCTATGCCATTAATATTAGAATTATTAAATGAAGCTTACGGCTTTGGGCCGGCTACTCCTGAAAAACCGAATTCTTTACAGGCGCCTCAAGCCACATTAATGCAAAGTGTGGCTGATGGCGTATTCGGTGGTGGCTAACCATGGCTGATGATCTAAATTGGTATGGGGCTTGGGGTTTTGATTATCATAGCGGATAAGCTGCAGGAGGCTCGAAAGTCAGAGTGGAGAATTCCTGTTTTGGCCGTTGCTGTTGGTCTGTACCTCCCATTCGAACTGGATAGCGCTATTATGTTGGGCGGTGTTATCGCCTGGGCAGTAGCCAGATATCAAGCTAAGAACAGGTTTAGCGACCCTGCTGCTAATGAAAGCGCAAGACAGCGCAGTGAGCGCACAGGGTTGTTGTTTGCCTCTGGCTTAATTACCGGTGAAGCCTTATTGGGGATCGGTTTAGCTGTGCCCATTGTTTTGACGGGTACTGGAGATTTTATGGCAATCGCAGAGGAATCCTTCGGCAGTCTGCCGGGTTTAGCGGTAATTCTGGTTATCTGCATGTTTTTGTATCAGATCGCTACTAAGGCATACAAAAAAGAAGATTAAAACTAAATACTTCCGAAGTATTCAAAACTTCGGAAGTATTTACAAGCCTCTGTATAATCAGACGGTCATTGTTTTTCTTTAGCTAGTTTTTTGAAAATCAGGAAGTGAAGGAAAACAATAGTTGCAGGGGCAAATGTTGGGATCCAGCTGAATGGGAATGTTCCAAATTGTCCTACTCCTGCCTCATTATTCTCTATTGCAGACCGGGTTATTATAATCGCAGTTGTAATTACAGAAAGGATATCAATTAGGCCAAATACGTTCCAGGTCAACGCTACGGTTCTGGCAAACCTCGCCTTCTTTTTTAGGAAATATACGGTGGGTATGGCAAATAATGCAGTTAGAATATCTCCTGTTCCACCTATCATTGCAAAAGTCTCCGGCAAAGCGTCGTACGCGTATAGGAGATAAAAGTAAACGCTAACAAATCTAAAAATGTGAATTTGAATTAACTGTTCGACCTTAATTTTTTCAATGACGGTCTTGAACCACGTTTGTCTTTGTACGACTAATATGTAAAACATAAACAATGGAATAGCTGCAAATAAAATTACCCTGGGAGGAAGAGTGTTGACGGTAAAGAATCCTGTAAGTGAAATAGCTCCCACAAGAAGAAAAAACGCCGTAGTTGTGTAGATAATCTTTCTCCTTAAAATGCGGCCATCTGATTGACCGCCCTGGCCAATAGCGACTTTAACCGAATTTGAGATAAGTAGCGAAGGGATAGAGATCATTAATAGTCCAAAAGAAATAGAGATCCATATAGGAACCTGAGTGATAAATAAATCCATAAATTATTTTTTCACAAAGGAAGGAGCCTAAAACCGGATTTGGGTTGCCATAGGGCAACTTCTCGGTAGATTAATTATAAACCAGCTATTTCTTTTCTTACTCTACTTAGTGAATACTTTGTAATGCCTAGGTAGCTGGCTATATACTTTAAGGACACTTCTCTGACGATCTCCGGCTTGCTTTCTAATAACTTAACATAGCGCTCTTTTGCGTCATACTTATGAAAAGAGATCATTTGTTGATGCATTTCTATATAATTCATCGTGAGCATCATTCTGCCCCATTCCCTGATTTCGTGAATGTTATGAAAACAATACTGTACTGTTTTTAGGTCTATTGTCCAAGCCTCACAGTCAGTAAGAGTTTCGTAATTTTCCTCACTTGGTTTTTGTTTGAAAAAGGAAAGGAAATCATTTAAAAAATCTGGCGCTGAATAGAACCGCGTAGTAATTTCATTTCCGTGGCGGTCATAAAGGTAGCGCCTGGCGATTCCACTTTTCAAAAAGTAGGACCTTTTACTGGTCCTACCAGCCCGAATAAGTATCGATTCCTTCTCCAGGACGGTTTTACTGAAGTGGGAAGCAATCAAGTCGGCTTTGGTCCTTGCAATCGGTGTTAATTCTATTATATAATCCTGTAATTCCAACGCTATGAAGCGTAAAGTTCCTGAAGTGACTCAAACCTGGTGTGATGAACTTTGATATCGGAAATCGTACTATTCATCAAAGAAAGGCTTCCATTTTGCTTCATCCGGTTTTGGAGTGAGCAAGCTAACGACAATAAGCGCAGTTAAGCTGAGAATTAATGAAGGTATAGCGATATAATCGGTCTCCACCGGGAAGGTGATGCTAAACAGCTCAAAAGAAGTCTCAGTATCAAGTAATATTTTATTCAAGACAGGGTAGGACATACCTGCTATAATGGAGGATACACCTCCGGCCGTAGTTACACGTTTCCAAAAGAAAGAAGCCAACAACACAGGCGCCAATGACGCACCAATCATAGTGTAAGAGAGGAGGGCGAGGTCTAGAATGGAATCTGAAAGGAACATAAAGGAATAAGCCAACACACCAATAATGACGATAGCTATCCTTTGTATCCATAGCAATTGACTAGAAGACGCATCTTTATAAAAATAGGGCTGTATTAAGTCTCGTGTGACATTCGTGGAAGTGACCATTAGAAATGTGTTGCCTGTTGAAAGTATGATAGCCACACCTGCCGCAAACAAGAGAGATCCCACAAAGGCCGGTACTTGTTCAAAACCGATCCTTAGAATGATTTCTTCTGACATCCCTTTGTTTATAGTCACACCGTCTGCCAAAAAGAATCGGGCATCCTCAGCGTAAAGACTATAGCCAACAACCGCCACGGTGCACATAAGTAACTCGATGAATACAACGCCAACAAACATCCAGAAAACCGCCTTTTTAGCGGACTGAGCGTCCTTAGCAGATGAAAATTTTTGATATACACTACTTTCACTCATTAGCAGTAGGAAAGTAGGCAACATAATACCTATCATCCACGTTGTATCGTGCCCTTCAAAAACGGATAGATAGTCAGGGTTTTTGGCTTCGATAGTTGAAATCACGGAATCCAAACCTCCTTTGGCTTCCACTGCAAATGGTAGCACTAAAATCATCGCTATAATCATGATTACACCATTGAACACGTCTATGGATACAATAGATACCATTCCGGCCAACGCTGTGAAAGTTATGATAACTATACAGGAAAGAAGCATACCTGTTGCAGGATTTATTGCTCCTTCAGTCAAGATATTCAAAAAGCGACCACCGCCTTTAAACTGATAACCTGCAATAATCATATACGCCACAATAATGGTTATTGTACCAAGCAAACGAGCAGTTTTATTATAGCGAGTTTCTAGCAGATCGGTTAATGAGTACTTAGCAATTTTCCGAACTCTGGCAGCGATAAAATAAACTAAAATAATTCCTATCCAGGCTCCAGCTGAGAACCAGAGCTCCGAGAAGCCTGAGCGAAAAGTGAGCCCGGCTGTACCAAACAAACTGCCTGAACCAATCCAGGTGCAAACCAGCGTTCCTACCAATAGGTAAACCGGGACGCCTCTACCTGCAACAACAAAGTCTTCCTCGGTTTTTACTGACTTACTTTTATAGACAATGATTCCAACCAGGATAAGAAGATAGGTAATGGTAACGATGAGGTAGATCATAGAATTGATTTTATTACAATCGCACAAACCTAATATTATTAACCAGATAATTCAAAATGAATTGGGTACCTCATCTAATTTAGTGTAAACATTCATTGCTAGTTTTACATTTGCTTATTTTGACGCTTAATAGAGTCAGCTTGTTTGATATTTATAAGAAGTATAATGATCTTAATGATTTCGGCGCCTACATTTTTGGGTTCGTAGGAGATGTTGATAAGATAGATATTGACAACATGATAACTTTCGCTGAAAGAATATTAGCTGACAATCTACGATTAAAAAAGCGATTGATAAATATTCTTGTAGAGTCTGCCCAAAATTTGAAATTCTACCATTGCAGAGCTTGCGATAGTACCGAAAGCAGAGAAGTTTTTATAATCGCACAAAAGCGAACTGATAAATTGCTTTTTCAAGCTGGCAATTACATTTTGAAATCTGATATCGATGGTATAGAGTCAAGGATCAAGATGGTAAATACAATTCCAAAAGAAGATTTGGGAAATCTTTATCGCAGCGTTTTGGATTATGGGTCAGTTTCTAATAGTGGTGGAGCGGGTTTAGGCTTTATTGATATCGCTAGAAAATCCGATTCCCCACTAACATATACGCTTGATAAAATTGATGATAATACTTATTTCTTTACATTAGAAATCTCCATCAATATTTGAATATGGAAAACTACAGTTTAGAGCCGACCCCAAAAACTCCAAAATTAAGCTTTGATTTCAAAAATGGCTTGTTTGAAATTTCCGGCAGATCTATTCCCGAAAATTCAATAGAATTTTATAAGTCCTTAATGACTAAGTTCGAGGAATATATTTTGAACCCTGCGGTATCAACTCACCTGATAGTGAATTTAGAGTATTTTAATACAAGTTCTTCAAAATGCCTTATCGAGATTTTTAGAAAAATGGAACGGGTGAGCAGCAACTCCGACGTACGTATTTCTTGGTTTTATGAAGAGGAAGATGAGGATATGCAGGAGTCGGGAGCCGATTTTAAGAAAATTGTTAAAGTTCCTATTGAACTTATTGCTGTAAAGTGATATTGAAGAAAAGTTGCCAGCTATTTTGATTTTATAAGAACACATTAAAAAAGCCACCTATCAATAGATAGATGGCTTTCTATTTTCATCACTCGTATGAAGGTTACATCATACCAGGCATTCCGCCACCTGCTGGCATTGGAGGCGCCTTTTCCTCTTCTGGAATATCTGCAACTACGGCTTCTGTAGTTAATAATAGTCCAGCGATAGAAGCAGCATTTTCAAGCGCTAATCGAGTTACTTTCGTAGGATCGATTACACCCGCAGCAATCATATTCTCGTATTTATTGTCACGAGCATTGTCCCCGTAATCTTTTTTGCCTTCCATTACATTATGGACAATCACAGAACCTTCAACACCTGAATTTTCCACGATAGTTCTTAATGGAGATTCAAGAGCAGCTCTTACGATATTTATTCCTGTTTCTTGATCATCGTTAGATGTATCTACCTTATCAAGAGCGGCGATTGCGCGAATTAATGCAACACCGCCACCGGCAACAACACCTTCCTGAACGGCGGCGCGCGTTGCATGCAGTGCATCGTCAACTCTATCTTTTTTCTCTTTCATTTCTACTTCTGTAGCGGCTCCAATGTAAAGAATAGCGACACCGCCTGAAAGCTTAGCTAATCTCTCCTGGAGTTTTTCTTTGTCGTAGTCGGAAGTGGTAGTCTCAATCTGAGCTTTGATCTGGTTAACTCTTGCTGTGATATCAGCTTTTTTACCGGCGCCATTAACGATGGTTGTATTGTCCTTATCTATGTTAACTTTCTCTGCAGTGCCTAGGTAGTCGATGGTAGCGCTTTCCAGCTTATAACCTCTTTCTTCAGAAATTACCGTTCCACCTGTAAGAATGGCTATATCTTCTAACATTGCTTTTCTTCTGTCACCGAAACCCGGAGCTTTAACAGCAGCGATTTTTAATGAACCCCTGATTTTGTTAACCACAAGTGTTGCAAGCGCTTCACCGTCAACATCTTCAGCAATAATTAAAAGCGGCTTACCAGTTTGAGCCGTAGCTTCCAAAATAGGAAGAAGCTCTTTCATAGCAGATATCTTTTTATCATAAATAAGAATATAAGGGCTTTCAAGCTCAGCTTCCATTTTATCTGCGTTGGTTACAAAATAGGGAGAGAGGTATCCTCTGTCAAACTGCATACCTTCTACAGTTTTAACCTCAGTTTCTGTTCCTTTTGCTTCTTCTACAGTGATTACGCCATCTTTGCCCACTTTGTCCATGGCAGCAGCAATCATATTACCGATTTCCTCGTCGTTATTTGCAGAAATTGTTCCTACTTGCGCTATCTCGTTTGACTCTTTTATTTTTTTGGACTGCTTATTTAGGTCCCCAACAACCGCCGCTACAGCCTTGTCGATACCTCTTTTCAGGTCCATAGGGTTTGCACCGGCAGCTACGTTTTTGATGCCGTGAGCGAAAATAGATTGAGCAAGAACTGTCGCAGTTGTAGTTCCATCACCTGCATCATCAGCAGTTTTAGAAGCTACCTCTTTAACCAGTTGCGCTCCCATATTTTCAATTGGCTCAGCAAGCTCAACATCTTTTGCCACGGAAACACCATCTTTAGTTACGGTTGGCGCTCCAAATTTTTTATCAAGTATTACGTTGCGTCCTTTAGGACCTAAAGTTACTTTTACTGCATCAGCTAGTGTGTCAACACCTTTTTTTAATGCGTCTCTTGCAGAAGTATCAAATAATATTTCTTTAGCCATTTTTCTTTTGTTTTACGATTTGGTTAATAGTGGGATTGAATTAAACGATAGCGAAAATATCTGATTCTCTCATGATAAGATACTCCTGGCCGTCTACAGTTATTTCGGTACCAGCGTACTTGCCGTAAAGTATTTCATCTCCTGCTTTTACGGTCAAAGGCTCATCTTTCTTACCTGTGCCCACAGCTACTACTTTACCCTTTTGAGGCTTTTCTTTTGCTGTGTCCGGAATAATGATACCGGAAGCTGTTTTTTCTTCAGCTGCAGCAGCTTCAACAAGAACTCTGTCTGCAAGTGGTTGAATTTTTACTTTTGACATTTTACTATTTAATTTTTAAGTTAAACTTAATTGAATGTTATGCAGCTCTTGTTATCAGTATTTGTGCCAACTCAGTTGGATGTAATAAGGTCTGATATTTTGGCAGCATTAATGCTTACAATCGTTTGAAACGTTTTTTGAACTGACATTTTTGCCGTCATGTAACCATGGCACATTGTCAGTTTGAATTTTAAATGAATGACTATGGAGAAATTAAGACAAGATTGGGTGACTGATGGATTGATAGATGCTGAATATAAGCGTTATATATTGTTGGCGTATTTAAAATCGGTAAGAAATGCATTTGGGCAAACCGAACTTTATCCTTCATTAGGAGAATTGGTATTTCATTATAATAACCTGTTACAGATTAAAAAGAATAAAAGTTTGTTGTCGGATCAATTTCCTAATGAGATGGCTGGAATAGATAGAAAACGACTTGAATTGATTTATAAAGAGATGGTAAAAGATGACGACGTGATGAAAGAGCTCGGCGATATTATTGAGTATTCTCTGCCACAGGTTAAAAGTGTACTTGAAGAGGGTAAAGAGATTTATGACTTTGTTGAAAGTAATTGCGAATTATTGCCTGTAGGACTAATGCCACTTTACGTGGATGAGGGCTACTTTTTTATAGCCGTACCACAAAAAAGAGAAACTGACATTTTTCGCTATCAGGTCACACTGTTTGAACAACCTCAAGAAAGCTACAGGGGCATTCATGTTCAACGGGTAGATCAAATGAAAAAAGGCATTGGCGTGACGTATGAGGGCTTAAAGCGAAAGTTAATAAAAAAGTTTAGAGATTTGCCAAACCCGGCTACATTTGCGGTTGAGTCGCAATTCGCATTTCCTTTAAACGCTACTTTGATTCCTGTAGCAAAGCGACTTTTAGTCAGATATGTAAGTTCTACATAAAAAGGGTCAATTTCGTATAGAAATTGACCCTTTTTATTTTAAAGTAAATCATTTACTAATTCTCAGTATCTTCTTCTTCGTCGTTGCCGAGATCTTCTCCTAATCCATTATCATCAGCGTCCTCGGCTGGAGTAGCTTCGCTGTCAGAACCTTCTATATTTCCAAGGTCTAATGAAGGAGCTGTTTGCGACTCGTTAGCACGCTCTATAAATTCATCAGTAGGTCCTGTTCTTTCCTGGTCAATTAAGCTCGTACCCATACTAAGTACAAATACGGTGATTATAAGGCCCCATGTAAGTTTCTCTAATAGGTCGCCTGTCTTTTTTACACCGATCATATTGCTTGCTCCTGAGCCACCGAACTGGCTAGTAAGACCTCCGCCTTTGGAATTTTGAGCTAATATTACCAAAACTAAAAGAACACTTGCCAGAATTATTAAGCTTAATATTAATGTAAACATGTGATTACCTTTGTATTTCCTCGATTTGAGCTGCAAAGTAACTCTTTTTTTGAGGAAACTTCCAAATCAATTTTTTGTATATGTCCACAGCCTTTTCTTTTTTACCCTGAGCTAAGAGTATTTGGGCTAGATTCTCAGAAATTAGATCTTCGCTGTAAACCGTACTTTTTTCCGATAGATCAGTTTGATCGGCTTCCGTAGCTTTTATTGTCTTTGCCGATATTCTTGGCTCTTTATCAATAAATCTTTCAATTAGTTCACTTTGACTTTCGGGGCTGAGCTTTTCCGTTAGTACTTTTTTTTTTGTAGTAGTGATCTTTTTATTACTTTGTTTTGCCGTCGTTTTGGAGTTTTTTTTCTGGAGCGCTGGTGTATTTGTGGCTTCAGACGATTTGGCGCTGGTATCCTTTTCACCAGTCGACTTGGATTTGGTTACTGTAGGTGATGCTTTAGCTTTAGCAACCTTAGAATCGGTTTTGGCCGGTGTTTGCTTCTTTTTTGAACTCGATTTGACGGTACTGGCTTGAGTCGCAGAAGATTTGCTTTTTGCTGTGGAGCTAGATTTATTGGTAGTTGTAGTTGATCTTGAAGGTACTTTTCTAACAGATGTCGTTTTTTGTGGGTTTTCAGAAGATGATAACGCATGAGCCATGTAATTAGCTTTACTCTTTTTAAGGTCCGCCAGATCTTTCCATACCTCTTTTATAAGATCATCTGAAGAATTTAATAGTTCATTAGTATCTACTGTTACTCCCTTACCTTTTTTAACTGGTATAATATCATTTCCGCTTTCTTCTTGAGGTTGTGAAATCTCATTTTTCTTGTTGCCTGGTTCATAGAGGTTCTTTGAGCGCTTAACCTTCGTATGCTCCTTTATCTCCCGTTCGCTTTGAATTATATCCTTCAGAACTGATCTGTCAGAAGCGTACATAGCTGCATAGTTAAGGGACTGCCTCACAATGTCTGTCTTAGCATCGTGATTTGCTTTTGCCACTAACGTATGTAATATCTGACTGTAAGGATGATCCTTTACCAGATCGTGGAGATCAATGCGATCTTGAACGGAAAGGTCACGATAATTACTTACAACTTGTCTAAATTTTTGCTTATTCAAAACAAATGTTTTTGCCGACTTTTTAGATGATAGTAAGTAAAAATATATCAAATATTACCAATTGGCAACCGTAGCATTGAATATGTCTAAAATTATCTGGTCAAAGATTCTGGTAAGTAGATCGGCTTCGATGGCTGTAATATTCAGTTCATTATCGAAATCTTCAAAAAATGAAAACGTCTTATTCTCAAAACTAAAATTTTCATCAGTGGTATTTACATAAGAAACACTGACGGTTATCGTAAGTCTTGTTAATGCTGCTGCATCTCCAACATCATCTGTACCAGTTGCAGTTGGAGCTACGGGGGTCAAACGATAATTGGTCACTACACCTTCTATTTGCAATTCACCTTTTTCTTCGACCTGCGTTAAATTAGTATTCCGCTGAAAATAATCGGTAAGCTGATTAGTAAATGTTTGTGCCATGTCAGGAGGCCCACCATCAGCATCATTATAAAAGTTCTTGATAGAAATAGTTTCTGCTGTTATGGCGACACCGGTGAACGAGTATACACCACATCCGGTTAGAAAAAGAACTACTCCGATATATGATAATAGTATTTTAGAGGTCTTCAAGTTCGTACTGTTTTATTTTTCTGTACAAAGTTCGTTCCGAAATCCCGAGATCCTGAGCGGCGTACTTTCTCTTATTCTTATTCTTTTTCAGGGCTTTTATTATTAACTCACGCTCTATCTTTTCCAGCGAAAGTTCTTCTTCCTCAGTTTCATGAACAATGTCTTGAACATCGGAATCGTCATGTTGGTAGTCAGTAGCGCTGCCGTTAATATCCAATAGCACTGGTTCAGGGTTCGTAATAGGAGGAATTACTTCATCAATATCTGAAACGTCTTTAAATAGATTGCTATGATCCTCAAGAATATCCTTACTAGCAGTTTCACCTTGTGCCAGATCAAGAACAATTTTCTTAAGATCGTTCATATCTTTTTTCATATCAAAGAGCACTTTGTAAAGTAAGTCTCGTTCTGATACATGTTCTTGTGATCCTGAAGGGTCCTTATAGAGTGTTGGTAGCTGATTACTGTCTTTTGGCAGGTACGCCTTAAGTTTTTCAACATCCATCATTTTCTCATCTGGAGATAATACGGACATTTGCTCAACCAGATTTTTCAGCTGTCTTATATTCCCGGGGAATCGATATTTGAGTAGTATTTCTCTGGCGTCTTCGGTCAAAGATATGGGCCGCACACGGTATTTTTCTGCAAAGTCCGAGGCGAACTTTCTAAAAAGAAGGTCTATATCTTTACCTCTGTCTCTAAGTGGGGGGACATATATAGGTACCGTACTTAATCTGTAGTATAGGTCTTCACGAAACTTGCCATCTTCCACTGATTTCATAAGATTGACATTAGTTGCTGCCACAACCCGAACATCAGTTTTCTGGACTTTTGATGAACCCACCTTAATGAATTCACCGTTATCAAGAACACGTAACAAACGTGCTTGTGTGC
>ERZ1740059.381-NODE-381-length-24089-cov-8.723850_pt1 | contig 24089 bp, 18 predicted proteins | sample MGYA00581744_ERZ1740059 | MGnify/ENA primary metagenome ERZ1740059 (study PRJEB43018, sample SAMN04849738) | marine metagenome | isolation source: floating plastic debris | place: Pacific Ocean | collected 2008-08-28 | study: EMG produced TPA metagenomics assembly... | reverse complement strand
GATATTTAAGCAGGGATAGTTTAGTAGCCTAGAATACCGTAAATATCCTTCTTCACAACTTGCCCCATTGGGGACGAAGAATTTAGGGTTATCGCCTTCCACGCCGGAGACGCGGGTGCAAATCCCGTTCCCTGTACTAATAAAATAACTTTTCAAGTAGGGGTGGCTGAGTGGTTTAAAGCAGCGGTCTTATTTCCTTGATTGACAACTTGCCCATTTGTGGGACGAATTATCGAGCGTTATCGTGAAATCCGCCAATATAGCTATCCGAAAATTAATTTCAAATCCTTGTAATACCTGGAATTGGATGTAGTTTGCGGAAGTGATTATTCGTAGGTACCCTTCGGGAACACCTTCGGTGAACAAATCCTACCCCCTACACAAAAAATCCTACCCTCTATACTAAATAATTTGGAATTTTGAATTGTTTTTCACGAAGGGGTAGCCAAGTGATAAAGGCAGCGGAAGGGTATTACCCTTAGTCCTTGATTAACAACTTGCCCCATTGGGGACGAATTATCAAGGGTTATCGTAAATCCGCCATTCGCAGGTTTGAATCCTGCCCCCTTCACCAACAAATCTAAAATCCAAAATTCCTATGTGGCGAGTAGCTCAGTTGGATAGAGCGACAGCAGAATATCCTTTTTCACAAACTTACCTTTCGAGGACGAAGAATTAGGTTTACCGATTTTAAGCAGTAGGTCGCAGGTACCCTTCGGGAACACCTTCGGTGAACGAGTCCTGCTTCGCCACCTTCCATTTTGTCCGCAAGGGCTGGGAGTTTAATTAATGAACTATAAATTTTTTACTCAAAATAAAAATACACCGCAAAATCAACCTATCCCCGGTAGAGAAGCAGAGATGATTCGGGGACGCAGCGGCGGTTATATGTTCGATGCTGGTATATGGCAAATGCTGCGGCGTTGTTTGCTAATTGGTACGTCTAAAAGCACATACTACGCCGGGAAACGTGAATTAACAGAGGATTTTTTCTCAACCGTTCAACAAGCTGTAGAAGAAAATCCCGATCGCGTTGCTGAAGAAATTCTCTATGCTAGCGATGGACGTGCCATCAATAACAGTGCACCTATTTTTGCTTTAGTGTTGCTGTCGATGGGTAAAACACCGGAAGCGAAAACAGCTTTTACAGAAATCTTTCCTCAAGTAATCCGTACTGGTAGTCATTTCTATGAATGGTTGAGCTATACCAAATCGCTGCGGGGTTTTGGTAAAGTTGTCCGGGAAGCAGGTAAAACCTGGTTGTCGCGTGGGGATGCTAAGGGTTTGGCTTATCAATTATTGAAGTATCAGCAACGTCATGACTTCACCAATCGCGATGCTTTGCGCTTATTTCATGTCAAACCACCAACTCCCGATCATGAATTACTGTTTCATTGGGTAGTCAAAGGTTGGGAAGAATTGCCAAGGAATATTCCCAGTGAAGCTTTGGCTCAGATTTGGTGGTATGAATGGTTGAAGCGCAACCCAGATCAAACCCATGAAGCTATTATTCAAGGGCGTTTGACTCATGAAATGGCGGCTCCCGTGGGCAAAATGGATAAACAAGCTTGGCAATTGTTATTCAATGAAATGCCTATTGGTGCAATGTTGCGTAACTTGGGTTCGCTGACTGAATTAGATGTATTGCGAACTGATGAACCAGCAAATCTCGATAGAGTAGAAGCAGTTCTCAATAGCAAAGAACATATACGTAAAGGACGCATTCATCCCATTGATGTTTTGAAAGCTCTCAAAACCTATCAGTCGGGAGGAAAATTAGGACGCAGTAAAAAGACTTGGAATCCAGTTAGCCGTGTAGTAGACATTTTGGAAAAAGCGGTAGAACTGTCTTTTGATGTGGTAGAACCTACCGGTAAAGTGTTCATGCACGCCGTTGACGTATCTGGTTCTATGTCTTATAGTACCGTGAGTTCAGTGGGACTTACTTGTTGTGAAATCGCCACCACCATGGCACTTGTTACTGCCAAAGCTGAGAAAAACTATATGATTCGCGGCTTTGCTAGCGACTTTCGCGACTTAGGTATTACTGCAAAAGATAGTTTTAGCTCAGCGATCGCTAAAGCTAGCAATCAAAACTTTGGCGGAACCGATGCTTCAGTTGCTTATGATTGGATGATTGAAAATAAATTCAAAGCTGATGTAATTTGTTTTTGGACTGATTCAGAAAGTTGGGCTGGTAGAAGTCATCCATCGCAAGCACTTCCACGATATCGCGAAAAAGTCAACAAGAATGCTAAAGCTGTGTACGTGACTCTGGCACCTTACCGGATTACCTTAGTAGATCCGAAAGATCCATTATCCTGGGATATGGGCGGATTCTCGCCAGGTGCGCCGCGTTTAATTCAGATGTTGGCTGAAGGTGACTTGTGATTACTTGAAGAGATGAGGGAATAGAAGATTTTTTCATACCCCCATCTCTCCAAATCTTATTTATGGCGGGTTTTCCTGGTTCGCAACTTGCCCATTCTGGGACGATGAATTTAGGATTAAAGACGCTTCGCGTCTCGCTTCGCTAACGGTTGAAATCTCCACTATGGGGATGAACGGGTTCGATCCCCATACCCGCCTTTTTCTTATTTGTAATAGATTTATTTTTGTCGTAGTGTGGTTAAGAAAGGGTTATCTGAATTTTTAGCCACCGACATAGAATTTAAAATTTAAAACTTATGAGATTAATTGCTTTAGTATTGCTCTTGCTAAGTATGACCTTTTCATTTGCTTTACCCGCGAAGGCTGTAACTTGTAGCGATTATAACGGACATGAAATTTGTATTCTCAATATCAAGCGTAGTGCTAAGAGATATTGGAATTATAGGACAACTATCAGTATTGATGGGAAGAAACAGCCGAGAGAAATTTATAACTGTCGTAGCGAATACAAAATTCAACAAAATGGCAAAATTGTCAGATTTAAAGAAGATGGTGTGGGTAATTTAATCTGTAAGTTTTTTAAGAAGTAGTTGGTATTATCTGTTTGATCGCGGTAGTTTTGAATAAATTAAACCGCAAAGACGCAAAGGGCACTGAGGGAAGAAATAGAGATATAGAAATTTTATTTGTTCTGTGCGACGAGTATACAGGCAAGAATAAAGACGGTAAAACCTACATAGCTAAATACAGTTATCCAATCTTGCCAATTTGGGGGAAGTATTAAAGATGCCTCGTTCATTGGTAGAAGTGAAAAATAAATTTGAGTGACTTTTCTATTTTTAATTTAAATTGGAAATGGTCACTATAGTCAATTTTTTTGCCATTTACTATGCTTATCTAAGAATAATTTTTATCTAAATCCCCCGGAAAATTACAATTAAACAACATCAAAGCTGTTTTTTCATCAACATCTAAAGCTTCTACCTCAATACCCGAAAGCAATTCTTGAAACGAACGTTTTCCCTTTTTCAAAAAAGTATCTAATTCAGTTTTCACTTCTTTTCTATAAAAAGCACACATCGGTTCCCAAATATCCGAACGTTGGGGAACTACAGCTAATGTTGAAGTCGGAATTTGTGGAAGTTTATTTATCCAATTTTGCAGAATTCCTACATCTAATAAAGGTAAATCACAAGCAAGTAATAATATCCAATCGGCCCAAATTTTTGGTATCCCTTCAGATAAACCATTAACTGGCCCTTTTCCACATTGAGTTTCAATTAGATAATTACAATCTGGCGGCAAAATATTTTGATAAAGTTCAGGCCAAGGTGTCAAAATATAAACTTGTTCGGTGCAAGTAGCAGCAACTTGATAAACCCTTCGTAACATCGGCGTACCTTTGTAGGGTACCAGTGCTTTATCTGTGCCCATGCGAGAACTTTTTCCACCAGCGAGGATTAAGGTGGCGATTGGGAGATGGGGAGAGGAAGAGAGAGGGAAATGGGGGGATGGGGAGATGGGGGGATGGGGAGATGGGGGGATGGGGAGATAATTTTTTCTCACAACTAATAGCTAACCACTAATCACTAACTCATAGCAACCCAAATTCCTGAAGTGCTGGATAAAAGTTTTTATTTTCATGGCTGGGGCGGCTAAGTTTTATTAATGCGAAACGCTGTAATGGCGCAAGTTGTTTCCATTGTTCGATTGTAATATTAACCCCACATTCTACCGCTTTTGCTTGTGTTGTTTGAGGAATCTCTTTTTCGTTCATCCAAGGGGGATTCTCTTCTATTGTCAGTTCGCTTGCGGGGCTTCCTGTTTTTTCAATAATCAATTTTTGCAAAGATTCTCGATATTTTTGACATTCAGCAATACTCGTACATGGCATTTCAACTAAAGTTTGACGCTCTTGTTCTGTAAATTGATGCCAGTGAGATAATTTCAGTTTGACTCCGCAGTTGTCGAGTTTGAAGCGTACTTGCATGGGAATGCAGCGTAAGTTATCTACAAAATCGCTTTCAAATTCAAAAAAATAATTCATTTGACTATTTGGTTATAAAGTTACCAAATCAAAAAGTTTTTCAGCGCTTTTTCTATGTGAAAATATAACTATATTAGCTTCGCAATAGTTTTTCAGCATGTATATAAGTACTACCTAAGCAGCAGAAATTTTAAATATATCAACAGCTAGAGTCCGGTATTTATTAGCTCAAGGTAGAGTTGAAGGAGCTTATAAAGTTGGAAAAATTTGGGTGATTCCATTATTTGAAGGAAAACCCATTATTAGTCGAGGTAGTCGCGGTCCAAAACCTAATGGGTTAGACGAGACCCCGCAAAAACAGTTATCCATGTGAATAAACATTCAATTGCACAAAATAAAAAGCTAAAAGAACCAAAACCGGTAATTACCGTCAAACACCTCAATAGCAATACCTACGGTCATTCGGTAAAGATATATGGTCCTTGCGATTTATCAACCTGAAAAACCGTTAGGTTGTGGTGCTGCACTTTGGGTTCAAACTCATTCAAGAGTGGAATTAAAACGTAAAAATTATCAGAATTTAGAAACAAAAGTAGATAGTTGTTTGACATTCTCCCCACGCCTGAAGGCTGGGGGATTCTTAACTCACAGGGAGCGTAACCGCTTTACCCTCATTAAGCATCTTGACCGTATGCCCTACGGCTGCAAGTCCTCTAATTAGAACTACTTGAGCGGCTGCAACATCCCTATCGGTTTGATAGCCGCAATTATCACATTTATGAACCCGTTCAGCTAATGTTTTTTTACCTGTTTCATGCTGACAATTAGGACATATTTGAGAAGTTTTTCGAGCATCAACTTTTTGAAAATAAACGCCGCGTTTAAAGCAAGTTTGTTCAAGAATGTTAAAAAATTGTCCAAAACCTGCATCTAAGCAATGCTTACCTAACATTCCTCTAGACAAACTAGCAAGGTTTAAATCTTCTACAAATATCATCCCTACGTTGTCACACAATTTATGCGACAGCTTTCTATGCCAGTCTTTACGACAATTAGCAACATATTCATGTAACTTAGCAACTTTTCGTACTGCTTTTAACCAATTATTCGAGCCAAAGCGCTTTCTACTAACACGTTGTTGCGCGGCAATAAAGCGGGAGGAGAATCCACACCGCTTTTTGCCTTAGCAATTTAAGCTTGCGTTGTGCGTCAACAAAAAACCTCGGGCGCTTGATTAAAAGACCACTAGAAGTTGCAACCATTGATGTTAGGCCTACATCAATTCCTACACCTTCACCGTGGGGCATTGGTTGAGGTGGATTTACATCCCATTGAACAGTCAGCATTACATACCAACCAGAAACACGCCTTACGACACGTGCTTGTTTTTCAACGCCGCCATCAGGAATGGAACGAGATTGTCTTAATTTTACTTTTCCTATTACGGGTAACTTAATACATCCATTTTGTAATGGATTTTTACCTAATTGAGGAAACGAAAAAGATCGCATCCGTCCAGCTTTTTTAAATCGTGGGAACCCATAATTTCTCTCCCACATTGATACAAAAGCTTTTTCAAGTCGTCTCAATGTCTGCTGCAAAGATTGAGCATTTACTTTACCTAAATACTCGTTACCTTTTCGTGCAGCAGTTAAAGACTTACATTGAGATGCAAACGTTGGACGTGGTGCGTCGGCAGGAATAATGTAACAACGCTTGATGCTACAAGCTTTAATCTGACATGACCGGGATTTATACCAGTCTTTACGTTCAGCTAAAGCATGGTTATAAACTCTACGATGAGTCTCTAACCATTCCTCAAAAATATTTATTTGATTTCTAGTTGGCTTTAGTTTGAATTCGTAAGTCAGATTAAACACTTGCATCACCTCCTTATTACATTATACATATAATTCTAAAAATCGTCCACTGCTTTTTAGGTTTAACTGGGAATAAATTCCCGCAGCGGGCACCCCCATAATTAGGGCTTGCTGAAAAAAAGCGAAAGTAATCAAAAATAAGGGTTTGAGGCCGTCTTTATGCTTTCAAAGTGCAAGATATAACTTATCCTCGTTCAAAAAACCTTGCACTTTTAGTCAACTTGGCCAAAAATACAATCTTGTTTTTCCCCCCTGCCCCCTTGCCTTGTCAAAGAAAACTTATTCAGCAAACCCTAATTAGAAATTAGGGGCACTGTGCGCGGTTCCGGTAGTTAACGCTGCTTGATTTCTAGTGATTAACTTTCACAATTTATGATTTGAAACTGACACCTCGACAAATTCAGAATCAGGTGATGGTTTCTGATGAAATAATTCTTGTGAAGCAAAAGGGAAATCACTAACTTTCACAAGTTGCACCGCACAAGCTTTAAGTTCTGGTTGTAAAGATATTGGACAAGCTTGAGGATGAGTAAGGCTGTTGGCTTCGGCATCGTCAGCCCACAAAGCCCCCCAGTGCATGGGAACGAAAACAGTTTTGGGAGCTATTGCTTTAGTTACTTTTGCCCGAAATTTTGCTTTTGAGCGACGCGATCGCACTTCTACCCAATCGTCTTCTGCAATTTCTAATTGAGCTGCATCCCGGGGATGAATTTCTATGAAAGGATGGGGATGCATTTTAACGATTTTCTCTATTCTTCCCGTGCGGGTTTGAGTATGCCAGTGACCGTATAATCTCCCAGAGGTGAGAACAAAGGGATACTCATCACAGGAGGGTTCTGCTAAACCGCGAGAATGATAAGCCGCGAATCTGGCCCTACCGTCTGGGGTATGGAAGCGTAAATCTGTATAGAGACGCTTTCCTTGAAGTGGTTCTTTTTCGGTAAAACCTTTTAATAAAGATGACCAGAAACCCGAATCGTTTTCCTCTATTTCTATATCTGCTTTTTGCGGATCGTACCATTGCATTGGACCGATATGTGCTAAATTTTCGTGACTAATTTCACCCATATCGCAAGGGCGATGGCGGGTTAATTCCACGAATTCGGCATGAACTGCGGCTGCGTCTGCAAAGGTAAATTTATCGTCAAAACCAAGACGACGACCAACTTCTGCGAAGATTTCCCAATCGGCTTTAGCAACACCCGGGGGTTCGCGAAATTTAGGACACAAGGTAACAACTCGTTCTGAGTTTGTCATGGTTCCAGTTTTTTCGCTCCATTGGGCTGCCGGTAACAAAATATGAGCGTAAGCAGAAGTTTCAGTTGGATAATAAGCGTCTTGATAAATAGTGAAGGGAGATTTCAGTAAAGCTGCTTTAGTTCGCTGCAAATCTGGCATACTTACTGCTGGATTCGTGGCTGCAATCCATAGTAAATCAACTTCACCAGTTTCCAATCCAGTTATCATACTCCAAGTATCGCGGCCGGGTTGGTGAGAAATTTGACCAGGATTCAAACCCCAAATTTGTTCTACCTCAGTGCGATGTTGGGCATTTTTTACCGAGCGATATCCGGGAAGAATGTGAGCTAAACCTCCGGCTTCTCTACCGCCCATTGCATTGGGTTGTCCAGTCAGTGAAAATGGGCCGGATCCTGGTTTGCAAATACTTCCACTCATCAAATGCAGATTAATCAAGGTACGCACTTTTGCCGTACCTTCGGAAGATTGATTAATACCCATAGAAAACAAAGACAAAACTTTCTTGGATTCAGCCCAGTAACGCGCAGCTTGTTCGAGTTGATCGATTCCAATACCGCATTTTTGTGAAACTTCCAATGGCTGATAGTCTTTGATTACTTCAGCGTAATTAGAGAATCCTTGAGTGCATTCATCGATAAATAGACTATCAATAGCACCCCAACGCATTAATAAATGAGCAATACCGTTGAGTAAATCGATATCCGTTCCAGGATTAATTGCCAAATGTAAATCGGCAACTTCCGCTGTCTTCGTGCAACGAGGATCGACAACTATCATTTTGACATTGCGATCGCGTTTATGATGCTTCCGCAAACGATTAAAAACAATCGGGTGACACTCGGCGGTATTAGTACCAATTAAAAAAGCGCAATCGGTTAATTCTAAATCGGAATAACAACAAGGTGGCCCGTCAGCACCAAAACTTTGCGTATAACCTGCAACCGCAGAAGACATACACAAACGGGAATTAGCATCAAAATTATTAGTCCCCAAACAACCTTTGATCAGCTTTTGGGCAATATAATAATCCTCAGTTTGAAACTGACCGGAACCATACATACAAATAGCATCCGCACCTTTACTTTGGCGAATGTAATCAACGCGTTCAACGATTTTATGAAAAGCTTCATCCCAACTCACTCGGCGAAATGATTCTGACAAAGAATCTCGCATCATAGGGTATTTAAGACGATTTTTATCAAGTGATTCCGCAACAGTAGCCCCTTTAACGCAAACCATACCCTTAGATGAAGGATGACTTTTATCGCCAACTACCTTCCAAATCGGATTACCTTGACTATCTCGATGAGTTGCACGCCCTGATGCTGCCGGAGGAAAAACTTCTAAACCGCAACCAACACCACAATAAGGACAAAGAGTTTTAACGGAGTCAGACATATTTTAGTATATGATATTAAATCTTAAAAAATGACCCTGTGAAATAATGCTTTAAAAATATTTTGACAACATTTTATTAATATCATACATTTAAATATAACTTTTATATATAATCATAAAATTGCAAATTTTAATGATTTCAATTAATACAACCAATTTATTAATTTAGTACACAAAATAAAAAAAATATGGTTTTATTCTCTGCTATATTTGGAAATATTGATTATTTTTTGTAAAAATAAAAAGCTTCAATTTCCCCTCAATTCGAGTACCGAGAGCGTAAACTTCTGCAAAACTTTGCGTTCAATAAAATATTTAAACTCAAAATAAATACTTTTCCTCCTATCAATCAAATGTAGAAAAAGGAACCGATAAAAAATGCATCGTTTATCGATTCCTTAAGTCAAGGGTTCCCATAATAATTTTTTTCTTCTAAAAAAAATCTTATGGGTGCCCGTCAACCAAAAATAGAATTTCTATTTATGAATTCCCTTGGGTTCGATTACCATTTCAGAGTAATCTTCCTCACCTTCATGATGCTCTGCAAAAGAACCTGCAGGCTCTTTCAGGAAAAACCAGCACACGAAAGCAATTATTAAAGCCGCAATACCCATCATCTGGAAAAACACTGTATTCGACTGAGCGATAACCGCCGGAGTCTGTTCGCCACCACCACTCAACCATTCCGGTAACAAACTAAAAATAGTCAGATATGCAACCGCACCAACGTTACCATAAGCTCCAACGTTACCCGCAATTTGTCCCGTAACGCGACGTTTTACCAAAGGAACGATCGCGAATGTTGAACCCTCTCCAGCTTGCACAAAGAAGGAACAAGCCATAGTCAGCAAAATAGCCAAGGGTAACCACCAGCTACTATTAACCGAACCCATGATCATATAACCTATACCCATCCCAGCAGTCAGGATTGCCATGGTGTTTTTGCGGCTACCTAATCTGTCGGAAATGAAGCCACCACCAGGGCGAGATACTAGGTTCATGAAAGCATAGCTAGCAGCAATCGCTCCCGCTAAAGTCTTGTTTAAAGCAAAAGTTCCCTCAAAAAAGGCTGGAAGCATGGAAACCACAGCCAATTCCGAACCAAAATTGACTACATAAGTTAGTTCCAGAATCGCCACTTGAGAAAAGTTATAACGATCTTTTGCTGGATATTTTTTCTTCCCTGAGAGTAAATCTTTATTTACAACCCAACAGTTATAAGCCTGGAACAAATATAAAGCAGCTAATCCAGCCCAAACCAGAAAGAGGGTGCTATCGCCGTATAAACCAACCTTCTTCAAACGCCAACCTAGAAGCATCAAAATACCTGTCAGAGGTAGATTCATCAACAATAAGAACCAGAAATCGCGCACGCTGGTAACTTCCAAACCTCTAGCATTCTTAGGCTTTTGATAGACTTTTCCAGGAGGATGATCCTGTACATTGAAAAAATACAGAATTCCATACAGAGCCGCAACAATACCACTTCCTGCAATGCAAAAACGCCAGTTGAGTAAAGCTTCCCCAGTTGCTGGGTTAACTGCTCCGAAAGCTAACCAAGCACCAATTGTGGGTAGAGTTAGTGCCGCACCAGCCGAACCAAAGTTACCCCAACCTCCATAGATTCCCTCGGCTAAACCAATCTCTTTGGGAGGAAACCATTCTGCAACCATACGGATACCGATTACAAAGCCCGCACCTACAATACTTAGCGCCAAACGACTAATTACTAACTGCGTGAAAGTTTGGGCGGTAGCAAAGGCAATACAGGGAATCGCTGCATACATCAGCAATAACGTGTAGGTAATTCTGGGGCCGAATCTATCTAATAACATACCGATAATGATTCGGGCGGGAACTGTCAAAGCTACGTTACAAATCGCCAGGGTTCTAATCTGACTTACTTCTAAACCAAAGTCTGCTTTTACTTGGGTTGCTAGAGGAGCCAAGTTAAACCAAACAAAGAATGAGAGAAAGAATGCGAACCAAGTCATGTGCAGGATTTTATACCTGCCGCGAAAAGATAACAATTCTCCAAGCATTGACTAACCTCTTAATAGTTCGTGGTAAGAATTACTCTAAATTCAACAAATTAGATGAACGATTCCTTGACACATCCGATAATGTGTCATGGGAATGAAAACCTAAGTTTTATGCAGCGTGGCTTCTCGAAATTTCGGAATTACTTTTAAGCTTTGCCAATTCTAGGGAAGTAGGATTTGATTGATTATATTCGTTAACGTCATGATTTTGTGTATCATTATTTACGCTGTCATCGAATATAAATATTAATCAAAAATATATGCCGATTAATTGTTAGGAACTAATATTACTTTGGTTTTGCGCCGAAATCTTCTATCAATATACGCCTTAAGACAGTATTAAGGTCGTCACAAGGGATACCTTTTTGTACGCAAGTTCCTAATTGGGCATCTTTGCCTACTTTGCCTCCCATATATAAGTCTACGCCTTCAACCATCTTGCCATCTTTACGGACTTTTGTTCCCATGAGTCCGATATCGGCTACCTGGGGTTGTCCGCAGGAATTAGGACATCCTGTCCAATGGATTCTCACGGGTTTGGAGATATCCAATTCTGCATCCAATTGTCTCGCTTGCGCCAAGGCTCTATTTTTGGTTTCTACTAGGGCAAAGTTACAAAATTGAGAACCAGTACAAGATACTAACGCCCTTTCTAATGGTTGGGGTTTGATAGTAAATTTTTCTAACACGGGTTCAGTTAGGAAATCTTGCAAATAATCGTCAAGAATATTGGGAATAATTACATTTTGTTCGACAGTTAAACGAACTTCACCGCTACCATAAACTTCGGCTAAACGTGCGAAGTCGAACATATCTTGGGCGTAAAGCCTTCCTACGGGAACGTGGAAACCAACATAGTTTAACTCGGGTTGTTTTTGCTTGTAAACGCCTAAGCAATCACGTTTTTCCCAGTCAATTTCATCTGTTTCGGCAGCGGTTGCTAAAGTACGTCCAAATTCAAGTTCAACCATTGAACGGAATTTATCCATTCCCAACTCATCAATCAACCACATTAAGCGCGATTTTTGACGATTAGCACGGGAACCATTATCTCGGAAAATAGATAAAATTGCCCCACATAGATCGACAACATCATCGTTGGGAGGAACCCAAGCATTCAAAGGTATAGCACCTTCACAACGTTTAGCAGAGAAAAAACCACCTACCTTAACGTTAAACCCTAACTCTCCATCTTTATAAGCAGGAACAAAGGCAATATCGTTGATTTCAGCATGAACTGAGTTATCTCGTCCCCCTTCAATGGCAATATTGAATTTACGAGGAAGATTGGTAAATGCATAATTACCTTCACCATTGTTAGTGATCGTGTCTTGAACTTTCTGCACCAATTCACGGGTATCAATCAGTTCATCACCATCAATTCCTGCAAGTGGTGAACCAGTGATATTACGGACATTATCCATCCCCGACTGCATAGAAGTCATGCCCACAGCATCAAGACGGCGGAATATATCCGGTATATCTTCGAGACGTACTCCTCGTAACTGAATATTTTGACGAGTTGTAATATCGGCATTTCCATCAGCACCGTAACGCTGCACAATTTCGGCGAGTACGCGCAACTGACTGCTAGATAAAACGCCATTGGGGGTTCGCATCCGCAACATGAATTTACCTGGTGTCACCGGGCGATAGAAAACTCCCACCCATTTGAGACGATGCTCCAAATCTGACTTTTCCATCGCTTCCCAACCAATTTGGGCAAAATGCTCCAGTTCATCCTTAATGGCTAATCCATCTTTTTCGGCTTTTATTTTCTCAAACTTATTAAGAGTTCCAGGTTTTGCAGGTTGGTTAGTAGACACGGTTGGTTTATCTCAATGCTCCAAGGTTAACTGATAGAGATAGTTTACAAATACTGAAGCAATCGTGCAGTCACACAAGTTTTTTCTGCCCCCACACGATCGATAGGCGTGTTTCAATCTTTACTTCATTAAGTACTTATTTAATAAATGAATTGATTCATATTTTTGTATCAGTTGTAACTTTTTTATAGATTTCTCAAAATAAATTACATATTACGCATATATAAAATGCGTTTTCCGCATTTTATTCTCAAAACATAGTTAATAAAATGCTTATAAATACTCAAATTCGTGACAAGCTAGAAAAGAACAGCGTAAAATCAACACTCTTACTTATGTAATACGCAAATGTTAGAAAATCTTGATATGACTACTGGTGCTGCGGGTGAAGCGAATTGGATACTGGTTAACCAGCAGTTACAGGAGCTATTAGACAAAAAGGATACTGTAGAAGAGAATGAATTAGAGCAAGCTGTTGCGATCGCAATACAAATAATGACAGCGGGAGATTTTCAAACACGTTGGGATGTGGCGAAGATATTTCCCAAAATCGGAGAAAAAGCCATTCTCCCCTTGCTACAAATATTGGAAGATGAAGAAGCAGAGTTAGAGATTCGTTGGTTTGCGCTTCGCATCTTGGCAGAATTTAACGATCCTTACTTAGTCGTATCCTTGGTAAAGTTGCTCTCCCAGACACAGGAAGAAGAATTAGCCATCGCATCAGCACAAGCACTGGCAAAAATTGGTCAACCTGCTATTAGAGGTTTGATAGAATTACTCAAAGACGAAAAATCCAGATTATTAGCAGTAAAATCCCTAGCTCAAATTCGACGCTCGGAAATTATCGAACCTTTATTGAGTGTTGTTGATGATTCCATTGCAGAAGTAAGGGTTACAGCAGTAGAAGCCCTCAGTAGTTTTCATCAGAAGCGGTTAATTCCTGTATTTATTAAAGCTTTGCAAGATACATCAGCAGAAGTCCGTAAAGAAGCAATAATTGCTTTAAAAATACTTGCTGAATATAAGGAAGAGTTTGATTTAGTAAATCATCTCCAACGGTTGCTTTACGACATTAATTCAGAAGTACGTCAACAAGCAATATTAGCTTTGGGAGATATGAAAGATGAAGCAGCGATTAAAGCTTTATTTGATATTTTAAATTGTCATAATACTCCTTTATTTCTCAAACAAGAAGCTGTGCGTGCTTTAAATTGGAGTGGAACTTACTCAGCCCTGAACTATTTGGAAAATAGTCTTTACTCAAATGAAATCAAATTGTGTGAAGAAATTATTACTGTATTAGGAAGACAAGAATCAACAGAGTTGAAGTCATATGCTACCAAGGTTTTGATTGACTTTCTCAATAGCGATCGAGAAATAGCGCATCAGTTGCAATTTAAACAAGCGATCGCAACATCTTTAGGAGAATTAGGAGAATTAACTGCCCTCATTCACCTTGAAAAGCTAGCTTCTGATGACAATTCTAGGGTGAAATTACACGCAAAGGCTGCTATTAAGAAATTGACTAAAGTTTAAAAGTAAACCCGAACTTAATTACAGATAAACCAGAAATTGATATCTACCAACTTCTTAATTTGATTCTCATAAAATTACTTTATAAGTCCTATAAGAGAAAACTTAATTATATGAGAACGGGATTTGGTATAACAATTAAAGTATTTTCAGATCCAAGGAATATTTCGATCTAACCTGTATATTGAGTGTGCTAATGACTACATCTTTCTCGTTATTTATTCATAGGATTTATCTCAAGTTTCAACTTTTTAAATTTGATCGACATAAATAGTAATAAACGCGCAAATAAATATTAAAATATAAAATTCATCCAGGCGTGTAAATCCTCACCATGACCGCTACATCCCAATCCCCATTTTCTCCCGCAGAAATCGCCAAAGAAGGCATAAAACCCGAAGAATACCAAGAAATTGTCAGAAGATTAGGTCGTCATCCCAATAAAGCTGAATTGGGAATGTTTGGTGTAATGTGGTCAGAACATTGCTGTTATAAAAATTCTCGACCTTTATTAAAACAGTTTCCCACTACCGGAAAGCGAATTCTCCTAGGCCCCGGCGAAAATGCTGGTGTTGTAGACTTGGGTGATGGTTTACAACTGGCATTTAAAATCGAATCCCACAATCACCCCTCCGCAGTAGAACCCTTTCAAGGTGCTGCAACGGGAGTAGGCGGTATTCTCAGAGATATTTTTACCATGGGTGCGCGTCCCATTGCGGTGTTAAATTCACTGCGTTTCGGTAATTTAGAAGATGCCAAAACCCGAAGACTATTTAGTGGTGTGGTATCGGGAATTGCTCATTATGGTAATTGCGTGGGGGTTCCTACGGTAGGCGGTGAAGTCTATTTTGATAGCGCTTATTCTGGCAATCCTTTAGTAAACGTCATGGCATTGGGTTTAATGGAAACACCGGAAATTGTCAAATCCGGTGCATCAGGTATTGGTAATCCAGTGTTGTATGTTGGTTCTACTACCGGGCGCGACGGTATGGGAGGCGCGAGTTTTGCCAGCGCAGAATTAACAGAAGAATCTGTTGATAACCGCCCTGCAGTGCAAGTTGGCGATCCTTTTTTAGAAAAATCCTTAATTGAAGCTTGTTTGGAAGCCTTTAAGACGGGTGCGGTAGTAGCAGCGCAAGATATGGGTGCGGCGGGTATAACTTGTTCCACTTCCGAAATGGCTGCCAAAGGTGGTGTGGGTGTGGAATTCGATTTAGATAAGATTCCCAACCGCGAAACCGGAATGATTCCCTACGAATATTTACTCAGCGAATCTCAGGAAAGAATGTTATTTGTTGCTGAAATTGGCAGAGAACAAGAATTAATTGATATTTTTGTACGTTGGGGACTTAATGCAGTAGTCGCAGGAAAAGTAATAGAAGAACCCATTGTACGGATTCTTTACCAAGGAAAAATCGCAGCAGAAATACCCGCTACAGCCTTAGCAGAGAATACCCCAATTTATCACCGAGAATTATTAAAAGAACCTCCAGAATATGCCCGCAAAGCTTGGGAATGGACTCCAGATTCTTTACCAGCTTGTACTCATGAAGGCATTGAAATAAAGGGGGAATGGCAAACCTGGAATGATATTCTTTTGACTTTACTTGATACCCCCAGCATCGCTTCAAAACATTGGGTTTATCGTCAATACGACCATCAAGTGCAGAATAACACCGTCATGTTACCCGGTGGTGGGGATGCCGCGATTATTCGTTTACGCCCGGTTGGGGGAGAGGAGGAGATAGGGAGATGGGGAGATGGGGAGATAGGGAGAGAAGAAACTTCCAATCCCCAAAAAGGCGTTGCGGCAACGGTTGATTGCAATTCCCGTTATGTTTATCTCGATCCTTACGAAGGTGCTAAAGCTGTGGTGGCCGAAGCTGCACGCAATCTTAGCTGTGTGGGTGCACAACCGGTGGCAGTGACAGATAACCTCAATTTTGGTAGTCCAGAAAAACCGATTGGTTATTGGCAGTTAGCAGAAGCTTGTCGGGGTTTGGCAGAAGGTTGTCAAGAATTATCTACCCCAGTAACTGGAGGAAATGTCTCTCTTTACAACGAAACTTTTGATTCCCAAGGTAATCCCCAACCAATTTACCCGACTCCCGTTGTGGGAATGGTGGGGTTGATTCCCGATTTAAACAAAATTTGCTCTCAAGCTTGGATCTCGCAAGGCGATATAATTTATCTTCTCGGTTTACCAATTCAATCCCAAGTCGAACTAGGAGGCTCGGAGTATTTAGCTACCATCCACGATACTGTCGCAGGAATTCCTCCAAGGGTTGATTTTGATTTAGAACGTCGCGTACAACAAGCTTGCCGCGAGGGAATCCGTCAAGGTTGGCTGCGTTCCGCTCATGATTGCGCTGAAGGTGGAATTACTGTTGCTCTTGCCGAATGCTGTATTAAAAGCAAGCTGGGAGCCGAAATAAAATTAGAATTACCAGCAAGCAATTCCCAAAGATGGGATGAAGTACTCTTTGGTGAAGGTGGAGCAAGAATTATTGTTTCAGTTGCGTTAGCCGATCTTGAAATTTGGGAATCCTACTTACGAGAACAATTAAACGACAATTGGCAAAAACTTGGCAAAGTTGAGAAATCCCAAACTGATTTAAGGGTATTCACCATTGATAATAAAACTTTAATAAACGTTACGATAGAAAATGTAAGCAATCGCTATCATCAAGCAATTAGTGGGCGTTTAGCTTCAAATCAACAGTTCAGCACTCAACTGACAATTGAATAACTGGCAACTCAAGATTAGTAGCACTGAGCATAAATACTGTACTGTGGTAAATAGATGGTTAAGAATTAATTAAATTTAATCTTAACTATTCAGTTTCACAATCCCAGTGGCTTGACGGGCACACTTAAAAATTTTTTCTTTAAAGAAAACTTTTAAGGTAACCCTTGACATCATCATCAGGAGCATAGCTAGAATGATTCCCCCAAATTCCAAAACCGTCACTTCGGATAAACACGCCCAAATCGATCGCAATCAAATTAATCAACAAGATGAACGTCCCGACAAGCAAGAAGAAGCTTGCGGCGTTTTTGGTGTTTATGCACCATTAGAAGACGTTGCCAGACTAACTTACTTTGGATTGTACGCTCTCCAACATAGAGGTCAAGAATCCGCTGGAATTGCCACATTTGAAGGCAAACAGGTACACCTACATAAAGACATGGGTTTAGTATCTCAAGTCTTTAACGAATCTATCCTTGATGAATTACCAGGTAGTATAGGTGTCGGTCATACCCGCTATTCCACCACAGGTTCTAGTCATAGAGCAAATGCTCAACCAGCCGTTGTCGAAACTCGTCTGGGAGAGATAGCTTTAGCACACAATGGTAATTTAGTCAATACAACCCAGTTACGCGACGAATTGCTCAAAAAAAGCTGCAACTTAACTACCACAACCGACTCAGAAATGATTGCCTTGGCGATCGCCGAAGAGATAAATGAGGGTGCAGAGTTATTAGAAGGAGCGATTAGGGCTTTTCATCGTTGTCGAGGAGCCTTTAGTTTAGTTATTGGTAACAGCGAAGGCATAATGGGCGTGCGCGATCCTAACGGTATTCGTCCCCTGGTAATTGGAACTTTGGAGGGTAATCCAACACGCTACGTTTTGGCTTCGGAAACCTGCGCTTTGGATATTATCGGCGCAAAATACCTGCGAGATGTAGAGCCAGGGGAATTGGTTTGGATTACCGAATCAGGTTTAGCATCCTTTGAGTGGAGTCAGAAAGAAGAAAGGAAGCTATGTATCTTTGAAATGTTTTACTTTGCTCGTCCAGATAGCATTATGAACGAGGAAAGCTTGTATAGCTACCGCATGAGGCTAGGGCGACGATTAGCACAAGAATCTCTTGTGGATGCCGATATTGTTTTTGGGGTTCCGGATTCTGGAATACCAGCTGCAATTGGTTTTTCTGAAGTTTCCGGAATACCCTATGTGGAAGGATTGATCAAAAATCGTTACGTTGGACGAACTTTTATTCAGCCCACACAAGCAATGCGTGAATCGGGTATACGCATGAAGCTTAATCCCCTCAAAGACGTGTTAGCTGGTAAAAGAGTAATAATAATTGATGATTCAATCGTGAGGGGTACAACAAGCCGTAAATTAGTAAAATCATTGTATGAAGCGGGTGCAAGGGAAGTACATATGCGAATTTCCTCTCCTCCAGTTACCCATCCTTGTTTTTATGGCATAGATACCGATAATCAAGATCAACTAATTGCTTCAAGCAAATCAGTACAAGAGATTGCCAAACATCTAGAAGTAGACAGTTTGGCATATCTTAGCTGGGAAGGAATGTTAGAAGAAACCCGACAAGATACCAATAGTTTTTGTTCGGCGTGTTTTACTGGAGATTATCCAATACCAGTACCCGAAAAACTCAAGCGTTCTAAATTAATGTTAGAAGAGGTAATGGTTTAATTCATATAGATTGAATTGCCTTATTTGCAACATTATTAAGCATTAATGTAGAGACGTAGCATTGCTACGTCTTTTTAATTATGTAAAGTTACAAATTTCATATATTTTTGCTCGAATTGGGAATTAGCTTACAAATAATTCAATCGTAAAAGTATCTGTGCTGTTTATGTATGACTATGAAATTCTATTCATTTTGTAGTTTTATAGACTCAAATGCCAGTAAAACAGATACGGCAGAAAAAAATACTGAAGTATGTCACTATATTTTTTTTGTAATAAAATATCAATATAAATTTTAAGCTGAATTTAAATTGATTTAACTTTTAGAAACTAAATATTTAACTGTAAATAGGAAAACGATGAGATAAGGAATGATATTGATATACTCAAAAAGTGGTTACCTAAAATTTAGGATAATTCCTTGATGAAAAATATCCATCTGAACTCTAGAATTGTTAAATTTATACTGTCATTATTTGAAAATAATTTTACTCGGTTACGACTTGCACTTGTATGTTTATTATTAACTCCTGTAGTTTTTACACAACAAGCATTATTTATATTTTTTTGCTTGCCAATTTATCTACTAATTATAAAGTTCATAGATTTTAAACAAAAATTCAATCATAAAACAGATTTTTTATACTTAATATTTGTTTGCTTTCCTTGTTTTTTTTATATTATTTCACAGCAACAGCTACAATTTTCACAGCCACAAATACGCTGGCTGATAATTGCTATTTTGCTTAACATGATATTTGTATTAGAATCTATTCTAGAGTATAGAGATATTTTATTGATTAAACCAAGAAATGAAATAACAGAAAATTACAACAAAGAAATTAATTACGAAATTATTATTTATGCCAGTATTTCAATTTATTTGTTGTATGGAATATTCTGTTTTTTTCTGTATTCAATAATTGGTCTATCTCAGGAAAACGCATTTAGTTCACCTAATGGTTTTATTTCAATACAACAAATCATCGAACAACCATTTGATTTACTTTATTTTAGTTTTAAAACCTTAACTACTGTCGGTTATGGTGATATTTACCCAGCACATATTGCTGCTAAAATTGCTTCAAACTTAGAAGGAATTCTTGGAGTAATGTTTCCAACGATATTTATTGCTAGATTAGTTGGAAATTTTCAAAAAAACTGATATTGACAGTGGCTCCTCTACCCCCTCTACCCCATATACCCCATCTATACCTTCACCTGGCAATTTGATTTAGTTGAGGAGCAGTAAGTAGTGAAGAATTTAACTTTGTAACAAAAATTCAATTGTAGGTAATAAAGGATCTGTTACCATACCCAAACCATTAAAACTCCATTTTTGAAGTACAGTTTTTAGCTGAGTACCTGAAACAGATTCTACACCAAGACGGTCAGCTAAATCGCTAGCATGAGTATTAAGATAGCTCAAAGCATCAAAATTTTCGCGAAACACCAGCACGAAAGTAGACGAATCATCTTCATTTGGACGTGCTGCTAAATAACGGCCATCAGCTTTAGATCTAATTAAATAATATATTTCCGACAACATAGAAAGAGTTAGTGGTTAGGAGTTAGGAGTTAGGAGTTATCAAAATATCTGTAGTGGGAGCCGAAAAGCTCCGTTTTTATTTCTCCTAATTATAAATTCCCAATCTCCAATTTCCATTCACGTATAAAGGCATGGGGGTATACTCCAATTTAAGATTTTCCTAAAGTAATCCGAGGATCGGCAACTTTAAGTAATAAGTCTGCTACCAAATTACCAACGATTAATAGCACAGCACCCATGATCAAACTAGCCATTAATACATATAAATCTTGAGAGCGTACTGCTTGCAAAGTCAATCTACCCAAACCTGGCCAATTAAAGAAAAATTCGGCAATAAAAGCACCACTTAATAAGGCTGCTAATTCAAAACCTAATAAAGTAATTAAGGGGTTAATGGCATTGCGGAGGGCGTGAACATAGATAACGCGATTTTCTGGTAAACCTTTGGCGCGGGCTGTTTGAATGTAATCTTGACGCAATACATCTAATAATTCACCGCGAGTAATACGCTGCAACCCCGCAAAACTGGTAATACTCAAGGCAATGCTGGGCAAAATCATGTGCCAAAGAATATCAATAACTTTTCCCAAGGGTGAAAGTTGAGCGTGATAAATGCTTGTCATGCCTCCTACAGGAAACAGAGGAGCAGTAATTTGAGCAAAAATCAGTAACAACAAAGCTGTAATAAAGCTGGGAAAACCTTGTCCAGCATAGCTGATTACTCGTAAAATCTTGTCAGTTAACCGGTTTTGTTTGACAGCAGCCACAATCCCTAAAGGAATGGCTATCGCCCAAGTACAAATCAAGGAGGCAATAGCTAAAAGTAAAGTCGCCGGTACTCGTTCCCATATCAGTGAAGCAACCGAGCGCTGATAGACAAAACTCGTTCCAAAATCCCCTTTGGAAATAATTTGCCACAGCCACAGAAAATATTGGATGTGCCAAGGTTTATCCAACCCAAACTGTTGTTGGAGTTGTTGAATTCTTTCTGGAGAAATTTTGGGATTTTGTCGTAGGTTATCTAAATAATCTCCCGGAGCCAATTGAATAATAATAAAAGAAACTACCGACGCTAAAAAAATTGTCAGCAGTGCCTGCAATAGTCGTTTAACAATATAAAGAAATGTTTCGTTATTTACTAGCTTAAGGAAAAAATTTTCCCCATAGTTTTTAGACGTTGTTGTAGCCATATAGCACCTTAATTATCAATCTTAAAGCTCAAACCGGACTTTAGTGGAAGGGGAATTGTTGAAGAGAGACGGGAATTGTTAATTTACAACTCCCAACTCCGCGAGTTCCTAATTCCTAACTCCTAACTCCTAACTCCTAACTCCTAACTCCTATCCCCTAACTCCTAACTCCTATCCCCTAACTCTTCTAATATTCAACAAGAGTAATAATGGGCGCTAGTGGTAATTTTTTACGCCCTTGTAATTCTTGTAGCTCGATAATAAACGCAAATCCGACTAATTCACAGCCAACTTTCTGAATAAGTTCGGCTGTAGCACAAGCAGTTCCACCAGTGGCAATTAAATCGTCAGCAATTAAAACTCGGCTACCTGGTTGTAAAGCATCCTGATGCACTTCTAAAGTGTCCGTACCATACTCTAGTGCATATTCGATTGTATGAACTTCTGCTGGTAATTTACCTTTTTTGCGGACGGGAATAAAACCAGCTCCTAATTTATAAGCTAAAGGTGCCCCGAAAATGAATCCTCGTGACTCCATCCCCACTACAAAATCTGCCGTCATCCCGGCATCGATACATTTTTGTGTAAATAAGTCAATAGTGTATCTTAATCCTTCGGCATCGCGTAGCAAAGTAGTGATATCTCGAAATAAAATTCCGGGTTTAGGGAAATCAGGAATGTCGCGAATTAAAGATTTCAAATCCATAATATAGAAAAGAAAAGTACAGATAAGCGCAGTCTGTAAAATATACCCAAAATCTTGGGCAGAATAAATTTACTGTTAGATGGTCATCAATTTACCAAATTTATTCGCGCTCATTGCCCCGAATTTTTTCAGGTAAGACTAACCTCCAGCAGTTTTTAAGATTGTTTTTAACATCTTTTTACTATATGAGCGCTAAGTACAACAGCATCGGGTAAATTGAAGGCAGTGGAGGCAGAGCAAGGGAGTAAATCAGTATTCTTACAAATGACTTTACTTATTAAGACACGGCAGAATAATTGAATTGACAACAAGATTACTATAAAGTTAATACTCTGCTTTAATACAGCCTTTAAGTAAATTCATATATATGGTTATTGCTACAAATTGTTTATATTAGCTGTAAATAAGCTCCTGTAAAGGTTTAGGCTATAGTGGAGCTAACACCCGGTGTCTGGCAAACGCCCCTGGTCTCCATGCAGGTCTCTCGCCGACCTTCTATATCTCATTTATTGACGAGGAGATAGAATCTATAGCAAGAACCTAAGTTGTAATTCTACTACCATTTTTGCCAAAGGTGAATTACAAATGCTTTAAAACTTCAATTTTCGGTATACGGAAAGCTTGGATAATAAAGAGTAATTAATGTATATATCAGGCAGTTGGATTACTGCGAGGCGGCCAACAAATTTTGATGAAGGCTACCATTGTTTAATTGTTTAATTAATTTTACCGTCATTTTTAGGAAAGCAGCCCTATAAGGAACTGATAAATGAATGTTTCCGCTCCTTCAACGCCGTTCAACAGTCCGGCTGAAAAAGATTTACCGATGATTTTGGAGACGTTACCAGATCCCAATCTGGAGGGACTCGCTTGTCCCCGACGAACCCGACAACAAATTGACCTTATTTTACTGGCAATTGAAGCTTTGGATCTTGGTGGTAGTGAAGCCATTTTGGCATTTGCTCAAGATTTAGATCTCAAAGGAATTGTCAAAGATAGAGTTAATTTATGGCGAATGCGTAGCACTAATCCTTTACGGAGAGCAAATATTCGCCGACCTTTAACCATTATGGAAGCAAAAGCTTTGGTGGTTATTGCTTGCTATTTAGCTCGGCGATTAACAGTTGTTATCCGTCAATTGCTAATGATATACCAGCAGATGGCTGACAAGCAGATTCCTTTAGAACAAAATTTGCGTCTCTCTAATTATTTAGAGCGATTCCGAGCGCATTTCAGAAGTCGCATGAATAAGAGGCGTGCAGGATTAATGGGACTTAATTCTGACGAAAAATTAAACGAACTGGCTGTCAATTTATTAGGACAGCTACTTTTCTGTACGGGAACAGCCGGAATGCAGCGCTTCTGGATTAGTCTTTTTGATGGTGAGGTGGAATGAATATTCAACGTAAATATAGTTTACCAAATTGCACGCTACTTTTAGAAGGTTTAAGCGACGCTTCAAAAACTACACAGTTTCAGGAAATGCGTCCGGAACTATCTATTTTGGTGAATGCAGAATGCACTTTATCTGGTTACACTCAACCCCTAGCGGGTGGTAGGGATTTTTTTGAAAGTTTGGTTAGAGCAGTCAGCGCTTATGCTCAAGAATTTTTGAGTCACATTCCTAACCCACAAGCTCACAATTCTGAATCTGAATTAGTACAGTTAGAAAAAGTTCATAATAATCGCCACAAATTGAGCCTGCGTTCGGATATTCCTCAAGAGAAATTGAATAATGGTGGCAATGGTAAACAAACAGTTGAAATTAATTTAAATTCAGTACAGTTATTCGATTTAGTTGAAGCTGTAGATCAATTTTTTGCCGATACTCAAACTTTACCAGAAATAACCCTGGAACTACAACCAGTTGCTAGAGCAC
>ERZ1740059.380-NODE-380-length-24152-cov-9.174337_pt1 | contig 24152 bp, 19 predicted proteins | sample MGYA00581744_ERZ1740059 | MGnify/ENA primary metagenome ERZ1740059 (study PRJEB43018, sample SAMN04849738) | marine metagenome | isolation source: floating plastic debris | place: Pacific Ocean | collected 2008-08-28 | study: EMG produced TPA metagenomics assembly... | reverse complement strand
ATTACTTTACTCCTAATTATTTTCTCTTAACTCTTAACTCCTAACTCCTTACTCCTAACTCATTACTCCTAACTCATTACTCCTAACTCATAACTCCTAACTCATTACTCCTAACTCATTACTCCTTACTCCTTACTTATTATTTATGCATTCCCAAATACAAATTGTAAAAAGCGAGAAATCCGTACCTTTATAGTCGTTATCGGTTGCGTTAGTATGTACTACAGTTAATAGCGTTAATTCAGGCAACGGTTGAAAAATGGAAAATTCCCCCATCAAGGCTATGCAAGCGCCTTATACGGGCGACAATTCTTATCGCACGCCACCTCCAGATTTACCTTCACTATTGTTGAAGGAACGTATTGTGTATCTGGGAGCGCCACTGGTGCCAGAAGTCACAAAATTAATCATTGCCGAACTGCTTTTTTTGCAATCCGAAGACCCAGATAAGCCAATTAAAATTTATATTAACTCTGTTGGCACCAGTTACGGCGATCAACCCATTGCTTTTGAAACAGAGGCTTTTGCTATATTCGATACAATGAAGTATATCAAACCTCCCATCCATACTATTTGTATTGGTCAAGCGATGGGTATGGCTGCAATGTTACTCAGTGCTGGAACAAAAGGTTGTAGAGCGGCTTTACCTCATGCTTCTATCGTTTTAAAGCAGCCTATTAGTGGTACTAGAGGACAAGCCACTGATATTCAAATTATGGCGAAAGAGGTATTTGTCAATAAAGAGGCAATGGTTGATATCTTTACTCGCAACACCGGACAAGAAAAAGAAAAAGTTAAAAAAGATATGGATCGTTTGTTCTACATGACACCAGAACAAGCTGTAGAATACGGTTTGATTGACAGAGTTTTTGAAAGCAAATCGCAACTAGATTCTGAATCTGCCGCACCAGCTGGAGTTCTATAGAGAAGGTTCGCCCTCAAATAACTATAGGGATGAAATTTATTATTGTAGGTTCATCCAAGAGCAGTTTATTACTGTAATAATTTAGAGTCTGAGGAGAGCGGGGGGTAGGAATAAATTATTACTATCTTTCACGATTCTGACTTTTGTATAACTTCTAAATTGTTATTATCATCCCCAATTAATTACAAACGGAGTCGAAAATATGCCAATAGGCTATCCTAGCGTTCCTTATAAGATGCCAGGGGAACAGTTTACTCAGTGGGTTAATATTTATACTCGCCTCGCCCGCGATCGCATCATTTTTCTAGGTGAAGAGGTAAACGACCAGATTGCGAACGAAATCATCGCGATCATGTTGTACCTTGATTCAGAAGACCCAGGTAAGGACATTTTTCTTTACATAAATTCACCAGGTGGCGTTGTAACATCTGGTTTAGCAATTTACGATACCATGCAGCATATCAAGTCTGATGTGGTAACAATATGTCTTGGTTTAGCAGCTTCAATGGGTTCGTTCTTGCTTGCTGGTGGAACTAAAGGTAAGCGATTGGCGTTACCTCATTCGCGAATTATGATTCACCAACCTTCCGGGGGAACCAGAGGGCAAGCAACCGACATCGAAATCGAAGCGAAGGAAATTATACGGATTCGTCACCAGTTGAATGGCATTTACGCTAAAAACACTGGTAGAGAGTTAGAAAAAATTGAAAAAGACATGGATCGTGACTTTTTCATGTCCGCTGAAGAAGCGAAAGAGTATGGTTTGATTGACAAAGTGATTGAAGAAAGACCAGCTTAGGCGCGAACATTTTGGGAAGGGGACAAGGGGATAAGGAGACAAGGAGATGGGGAGATGGGGAGACAAGGGATAAGGAGATGGGGAGATAGATAATTCCTAACTCCTAACTCCTAACTCCTAACTCCTAACTTTCATAACCCATTCCCAGTTGTCGATAAAGGTGTAAATTATGAACTTTAAATTGGAAGTTAAGTCTTTATGATTAATAGGTTCAGCTGTGGAGCTGTAAACGTATTATAATCAGTCATTTACTTTAATCTAAAGTAAGCTGATAGCTGTTAAAAGTGCTCACGATAGCTCGCAATGGATCTTTTAGATTGCTACCGTTTATTGGGTTTAAGGTCGGGAGCTTCTTTTACCGACATCAAATCGTCTTACCGACGACTCGCACAGCAGTATCATCCCGATATTAACCCGGATGATCGAAGAGCTAAGGAAAAATTTATTGCCTTGACTGAGGCATACAAATTGCTGTTGGAAGTAATACCGCCTCAAGAAAAAAGTTGCTCTGAGAATGTGTCGCAAGCTGTTGAAACGTCACAAAATGAACCGACACAAGTAAAGGAGACAGATGAACAAAAATCACAGTCTGTAGCGAATAAACCGCCACAACAACCGAAAGCAAAACCACCTCATGTTGCAGAAATTGAACGACGGTTAAAGTGGCAGACTTACGAACAACTACAGCAGTTTTTGAAGCAAAGACGTTTCCCCCAGGCTGTTGCTTTGGCGGAAGCTTTGGTGGAACGTTTGCCTACTGATGCTGAAGTACGGCAGTGGTTGGCTATATCTTACCAACTTTGGGCACGGGTTTTGATTGCTGAAAAACAGTTACTTAAAGCGAGAATTTTTCTCAAGAAGGCTTTGAAAACTGACCCTAATAATAAGTCTTTAGTAAATGAGGTGCAGCGGGATTTTAAGAAGTTGGAGCAGGTTTTTTAAATCTATTAGCGATTTTTGCTGGAATTTTCGCTTTTTTAAAACCGCTGGTGCGTTACGGGATTTTTGAGATTGTAACCTCAAGTGATGCGTACTGAAGCCGTAACAGCACCCTACAATTAATCATTTTTTGCTGAAATTTTCGCTTTTTTAAAAACCGCTGGTGCGTTACGGGATTTTTGAGATTGTAACCTCAAGTGATGCGTACTGAAGCCGTAACAGCACCCTACAATTAATCATTTTTTGCTGAAATTTTCGCTTTTTTAAAAACCGCTTCAACGGTGAATTCTAAACTTTCAAATAGGTGATATTTTGGGAATGGCTTTTTCGTCAACAAGTTCGTAAGTGATATCTCCTTTACCAGGAGGAAGATTTTGAAACTCTTCGAGGGTTAGTTGCTGATTGAGTTGGAGTACCATAATCCAATAGTTAGGGGGTTAGGAACTCGCGGGGTTAGAAGCTCGCGGAGTTGGGAACTCGCGGAGTTGGGAACTCGCGCAGTTAAGAGTTAAGAGTTAGGAACTCGCGGGGTTAGGGGTTAGGAGTTAGGAGAAGTTTTAAGTAACTTTCTTGGCTATCGTGACGCACTCTACGAACTTTGAACTAGCTATGGCTAACTACTCCATTCTCTACATTCAATTGAGAATTAATCTTGTCATATTCAACTTTACCGTAATCTAATTTTATTATCCTATCTGCAAGATGGAAATAGTGGTCGTCATGACTAATAACTAATACTGTTTTATTGCGCTTTTTCAAGTTAAGTAATATCTCTTTATAAAAAATATCTCTAAAGATGGGATCTTGGTCTGAAGCCCATTCATCAAATAAATAAATCTGACGATTTTCTAAATAAGCTGTCAATAGAGCTAGACGTTTACGCTGCCCTTGAGAAAGTTCAATAGTTGATAATTTACCGTTTTCTATTGTGACTTTATGATTTAATTTTAACTGTCTTAAATATTCTTTTGCTTGGTCATCTAAACTTGGCTTCCCTATTCCTAAAAGTTTTTCAAATAAGTAAAAGTCGGAGAAAATAACTGAAAAATGTTGGCGATACCATTCTCGATTCTCGTCAGTAATTACTTTATCGTCTAATGTAATTTCTCCAGCTTCGGGAATATATAATCCCGTAATTAATTTGGCTAAAGTCGATTTTCCGCTACCGTTACCGCCAACGATAAATACGACTTCTCCTGGTTTAAAGGTTAAATCTACGGGACCTAAACTAAAGCAGTTTTCTTTGTCTTCTGCTGGATAGGCATGAACAACTTGCTTTAATTCCAATTTTGAAAATGTTTTTATATCGAGATTCTTTCCTTCTATATAGTTTTCTTTATTACCAGCTAATACCAAACCCATTCTTTCGATTTTCTGTAGTGCTACGCTGGCTTTAGATAAATCTTGTAATTTATCTAATATGCTCTGCATTGGTAGCATTAAATAAGTAACTGTTAATATATATGCCGATAATACGGCAGGAGAAACTGCTGCTAGTCGCGGTACTACGAATAGCAGTAAACCTACAAGGATGAAAAATAATAGATTTCCCCATCCCGTAGAAATTGAAAAGGTTAACAATGCAGCTGAATTTTGATCGCGGGATATGGCTGCACTATGCTGCAATTCTTCTTCAAAAAACTCTTGACGGCGGGCGCTATGAAGTTTAAGTTCTTTTATACCTTCGGTAATGGCACGAAAATGTTTAAGTAATTTATCTTGTTCATCTCGTGCTGACATCAAGAAACCCTGCGCCCTATTTATCAAAATTTGAATACTACCGACAGCTATCATCACGAAGCCAATGGTAAAAGTAAACACAGTGCCCGAGATGGAAGATAAATAAAGCAAACATCCGGCAATTATGGCAATGTCAACACAGATAAAAGGAATTGCGTAGACTGTGGCGGTTAATGTTGCTACATCTTCTGTCAGGGTTGCTAGCAGACGCGGCGTACCTAATTTTTCTAAATGTCGTAGTTGAGAAGATAAGATTCCTCTACTTAAACGCAACCGTAACTGATATACGGCTTCTTGGGAAAGATTTATGAGTAAAACTTGGGAAATAACGCTGTTGACAACTACTATTAATGCCAAAGTCGGAAACTGCCAAGCCAAGTTACTGAAGGTATCCAACGATTGAAACCCATCACCAATCGCCCTATTTATCAACGCAATCAATCGCGCTGTAACTCCACCACTCACCAAGCCCGTTAAAAGAGCGATCGCTACTTGCAACCAAGAAGCCTTTAATAAAAGCCAGATTAAATTCATTAACTATACCGTAGTTGGTTATTTATAATTTTTGTTTTAGTTTGGTTTTAATCCAATTAGTAGGGCTAAATAAGCCATTTCCAATAACAGTCAACATCACAAAAGCCAATATTTCGCAACCATTTTAATTGAGTCTCCACATCTAAAAGTTTGTTAGATATATCGTCTTCAAGACGTGTCATACCTATCGCTTTTAAAAATTTTTCATGTAAACCAGGTGTTGGTGAAGCGACATGTTCTAAGTTGCAGAAAATACCTCCAGGCTGCAACATATTAAATATTTCTACGTAAAGCGATCTTTTGCGATCGTGACTGAGGTGATGAATTGCAAAACTGGAAACAACTGCATCAAAAGTTCCTAAATTTGGTAAGTTTTCATCTAAATTGTGAGTAATAACTTCTACCGTAGAATCATCTTGAAACCGAGTTTTTACTGCTTCTAACATAGTAGGTGAAAAGTCTAAAGCAACACATTCAACCGTTGAGCGCTCTATTTTAAGTAATGCTAGCAAACGTCCATCTCCAGTCCCCAAATCGAGAATACGCTTTACTGTTTTGGGAACTTCCTCTAATAGTACTGCTTCGCCTTCAGTGCGATGGGGGATTTTATCTGCTCGCGCAAGATACCCCAAAGCGTGTTCGGCAGAAGTCCATAAGTTAGTCATTAAGGTACAGAAATTGCGGTTGAGGAAATAATCCTTTGAGCGCAAAATTATGCTTGTTTCACCTTAGTATAGCGTATCAATTTATTAACTAAAAGCGCGAATAATTGTATTCTTTAAGACTTCATAAATGGCTTTAATTTTCAAGCCATAAAAATTATTTTATGTTGCTATAATCACCAACAATCTCAGTGTTAATCTGTGATTTTGGCTCGGGTTTGATATTTATCATTTTGCAGCAATTCTACAGACTCTAATTGGATGTAAAGCAACTCATATCAGCTTAAAACTCTTGTTAAAGTAGTTCCTCCACAAGCAGCTTTTGATCGAGGCTGAATTTATCTAAAAGCCTCTTATTTGCAGTATTTTAAGCAGCAGGGACAATTTGAGTATTTTAGGGAGCGTGTAGTCTTACATTGAAATATAAGATATAAAATATCAAACTCAGTAAATATTCTCTGAAAGTAAAAAAAATAAGAGTTTTTACACTTTTGAGGACCACAAGTTACTAAAGTTACTTTTATTACAAAATATTAGCGATTTTTTCTTCCTGATTTTAAGAATTTATTTGTTAAGGATATTCTTGTTTGATATAACTTTATTTTATGTACTCTGTCTTGCGCTGTTTCAAGAATCCTCTGATAGTTATCAGAACTTAGACAATTGTCACAAGATCCTGGTTGGTGCGTAACACGAAAATCTTATACCAATTCTGTATGAGGCTGCGCTAAATCGCTCTCAGCCTAAAAGGCTGGAGCTACACTTACGAAGCCCACCTGCGTGGACTAAATTAAGCGCATCTTTATAAAGAAATGATATTATTATTTCCTTGGAAATCAAGCAAAGTGTCACAGGGTTCCCATTAAAAATCTTTCAGCAACGCCAAATTTTTAATGGGTTCCCGTCACAGCACCCTAAAAGTGAAATATGCCAGTTGCGTAAGTCCTAACTTCTGATACTCAGTGTAATTGTAAATTTGTTTGTAATTACTATTACTTAACATTGCTTTTTTTTGGAGAATTGTATAATCAAATAATTCTGAATAACTAACACCCACAGATACAGAAAATGTAAAAATTGGAGAGAAATAATTTTATGTTTTATAAAACCATTATTTCAATATTTTATCTTGCGCACAATAGGTTTATTTTTGAGAAATTTGAAAACTAATTAACTGTTGAATATATTTACAATCTGGATGATTTTCCTCGATTATATTTTTCATCGCTGCCGTTAGTGCAGCAAGTATTATCAAGACGGATTTATAGTGTGAATTAGAGGGCAGCACCGATTTCACTCTCGTGACGTACAAAAATCAAAATTCCAATGAATAATTAAAGCCTCTCCGTCGATGGGGAAATTAAAATGTAGGGATGCGATAGTATATCACGTCTCTACAAGCGTTTCGATGTTCTAATAAATTTGTCTCATACATCGTTGGGAGCAACGCCAAAATTACGATTGATTTTCCTCAGAATCCCTCACCTTCACTCTTTGTGCCAACCAAGTAAATACAACAATCCCGCAAAAATTCGCCGCTAAATCAACTAAATCAAAGTTACGATGAGGAGAAAACATTTGCAAACATTCTTCAATAAAAACAAAAAAGCTAATTACAATCGGCACTAAAGGAAGAGAAAAATTTAAAATATTTATCTGACGTTTATTAAATGCTAAATGTCCCAAGAAAGCGGAAAATCCCATTAACAGAAAATGTAAAATTGTGTCGTAATAAGGAAATTGTTTGATTTCATTGGGAATAATCTTTAAATAAGCTGACGCGGATATTGCCAAAATCAGTCCAATATAAAACCAGAAGGCGATAACCCAAGGACGATTAGATTTCATATTATATTCATTCTTCGTTTGTTAACACCTTCAAGCATAACAAAGACGATTACGTAAATACCGATAGTAAAAAGTCAATATATACACAATTGTTGACCGTCAATTTCCTTCAAATTCTGCTCTGCCTACTGCGGAGCTAAAAGCTCTTGCTACAAGTCTTACGCTAACCCAATCGCTTTACTGCGTCGCATGACGTAAAATTTCGCGTCTCAACAATTTTTTGAGCCACGAGTAATTACTTCCTCTTATCAAATCCAAAAAATCTATCAAAAAGTAATTTATTCTCAGTAACTAATAACACACAGTATTCTATTTGACTTGTGCCCTAAGCAGTAAGGGATGTAGGTTCTTGAATTAATAGCAAATTTCCCTAACTAGAGTCAAAGGATATGAAAATTTTATACTTGATGTTGCCGCTATGGATTTTAGTAGCGCTATCTTCGTTTGTCCAAAATTCTATACCTCAAGCTTTGAATCAATTTGATACTTATAAAAAAGTGGAAAAGAAGCCTTCAAAAGAAAAAAAAGAGCATCGAGGTAGCGGTAGACGCTATATTAAGGTTGATAAATCCTAGTATTTCACCAAGTCAAAATTGACGGGTGATGACAGTACTAGTTGTATATAAAAAAAGCCCCCCTTTTTTAGGAGGTTGGGGGGATATCGTCATTTTTATTCGGGATTATTCTTTATCTTTCGCAGCACAGGGATTTTTATCTTTTGCAGCACATGGGTTTTCACCTTTGGATGCACAAGGATTAACTTCAGTAGTTCCCCCTTCAGGTGTTTTACCAGCGCAAGGATTAGCACAACCTACAACCACACCCAAGCTTAATACGGAAACAGTCGCTAAGGTTGCTAAATATTTGACTCTCATGGGGTTCTTCCTCACCGGGTTATTAGGATTCATCAATTATACGAGGCTGAGGTGAAATTGGATTTAGAAAATTGGGAGATGGGGAATACAGAGGAGAGGGGGAAGAAAAAAATTACTAGCTAAGCAATCTATATAAATGTGATATGTCCCAGATGTACCGCTGTAACATCTAGGACATATGGTGTGTTTGATTCAAATGAGCTTGGATTGAATCAAGGTAATATTCGCTTTAATCCGATTACGCAAAAACAGTATCGATATTATCGATAAGTGTATTAGCTGAAGTAAAGCTGACAACTGCTAAAAGATCTCCGGATAAAGAAATTTCAGCACCATTCGCACCATCTACAATCGAAAGGTCATTGTTATCAGCAAAAACTTCAAAGGTAGTTTGACCTAACTGGAAGTTATTAATTGTATCGATTCCCTTTCCTACTTCTAAGACAACGATATCATCACCACCGCCAAGCCAGATGGTATCGTCGCCAAAGCCACCAACAATTTTATCGTTACCAGAACCACTATAAATGGTGTCGTCTCCTAATCCACCAAATACAATATTATCGCCTTCAGCAGCGAAAATAAGGTCATTCCCTTGGCCTCCATACATGGAATCACCTTGGGAACCACCGTACATGGTGTCATCTCCAGCACCACCATAAAGATGATTTACACCCTCGCTACCAAAGATTTGGTCGTTGCCTCCCTTTCCGAAGATACTATCATCACCAACTTCGCCAAACAGGGATTCGCTATTATCTGTTCCTAAAATTGCTTTATCGGCTGAAACAACCTTCAAGTTATCTACTAGCAACCCTGAGTCAACAATAGTGTCTTGCGAATCCACTACTCCGATACCTACTGTATAGGTGCCAGCTTCAGAGAACTCAAAAGTGAAATTATCGTAGTCTGTCTCCTCAAAGAATTCTGTGGGGGATGAGATTAAGAAAGTGCCGGTGTCAGCTAATTCAGATGATGAATTGGGAGCTATCGAGACAAAGCCAAAATCATTAAATGTTTCTGGATCGGAATCGAAGGTAGTTTCATTTGTCAAAAAGTTAAAGTCAAAGCTTAAAACATCCCCTGCTTCTACAGTAATCGTTTTCCGCAAGGCTGAACCTTGAGTGGCATCTCCGTTACCGATTCCGTCTATATCTCCAGAATTTAACCCTAAGAAGTTTTCTAGGATGTCATCACTAACAGAACCAAAATCTGTGGTTAATAAAGCTTGGAAATCACCCTGAGTAGGAATCACACCAAATTCTGCTGTTTCGATACTGGTATCGCCGATGGTTTCCCAAGCAGTGAAATCTCCAGTCTCGAATCCACCATTTATGTCTATGTCAATTGCTTGATAAATAATATCGTTAGGTTCATTCATTTGCTTTTTTCCTTTTTACTTGAGTTACTTTTTCGTAGGCAATATCAATACTTGAACTTTCGAGATGCTCAAGCACCAAAAACGGGATATCTCTGACTCAGAGATTAAAGCCTTTGATTTTTGGTAATGATTCCAAATCGAGGCAATCTCAACCTATTTATTGACAAGTGAAAAATACAGACGGGGTTGCTGCCATTACTCTGCACAATAACTAGCGCCTGTAGTAATGACAGGGTACTCGAATAAATCAGATTCTAGCCAAAGAGTATGCAATAACACTGACATTAACTGTATATTTAATATCTAAAATAAAAAATAGTCTAGGTGAATGTTTATCTAAAATTTATGATGTTTTATATACCTTACGAGAATAAACACAAGTTTAATAAGGGAGCAGAAAGTCCCTCTGTTCTTTGTATTTACAGAAAATCTGTTTAGATGATTATTGAATGTCACAATAACCATCCAAATTAAAGAAACTGTAAAGTTAAAATTAATACTTGACTATCTATCGTCAGTTTCAGCGATTAGATAAAGCATCTTTTATCGCTTGGTTAAGTGATAATTATGTGTGCGGGTACGGGGTTATATCAAGTGGGAGCTAATTACTTACGGTGATAAAGAGTTTTATTTCGTGTTGTAGTGTGGGCATCTTGTCTACTACAAAAGATATATTAGGTAAATTGCTTTGACCTTTAACCTTTGATTTTTATCGAATAACTATAAATCTTAAAAGAGAAACGCTTTAGATCGTGATATAAACTTTGTTACTAATTTGAGTCAAAAATCATATGCGTGTTTTCTCTCTGACAATTATTTTATTAAGTATTATTTTTTATCAGCAAAATGCTAGCGCCGCATTTGTACAACCTTTAACTAGTAAAGAAGCAATGGTAGTTTCAGCTCATCCTTTGGCGAGCGATGCTGGGTTAGAAATGCTACGTAAAGGAGGTAATGCGATCGATGCAGCGGTAGCGACGACTTTTGCAATTTCTGTAGTGGAACCTTTTTCGGCGGGAATTGGTGGTGGCGGTTTTTTATTGATGCACGACTCGAAAAACCGGACAATTCAGGCTTTAGATTTTCGCGAGCGTGCTCCTTTAAAAGCGGCAAAAGATATGTATTTGGATAGTAATGGTAAAGTGCGCCGCAATGCAAGTATTAATGGTTATTTGGCTGTAGCAACCCCGGGAACAGTGGCGGGTATGTATGAAGTTCATCGCCGCTATGGTAAATTACCTTGGAGTACGGTTGTTGCTCCTTCTATTCGGCTGGCGAAGGATGGTTTTATTGTCAAAAATCTGTTTGTCGAAGCTTTAGAAAGACGCAAGAAAATGATTGCTAGTAACCAAGCAGCGCGGGCTATTTTTACTCGCAACGGTAATTTCTATAAACCCGGAGAAAAGCTTGTACAACGAGATTTAGGGCGGACTTTACAAGAGATTGCGGCAAATCCCCGCAGTTTCTATACCGGGAAAATTGCCCGTACTATTGCCTCGGATATGGCGAAGAATGGTGGTTTAATCACTCTCCAAGATTTGAAATCTTATAAACCAATTTGGCGTACTCCAGTATGCGGTAATTTTCGCAAGGCTAGAGTTTGTTCGATGCCGCCACCATCATCAGGAGGCATTCATTTATTGCAGATGTTAAATATTATTGGTGATACTAACTTAAAGTCTTTAGGATGGCATCACCCCGACGCAATACACTTAATGGCAGAAGCGATGCGAATTGCTTATGCCGATCGTTCGGAATATTTAGGCGATCCTGATTTTGTTAAGGTTCCTTTGCAACCACTGATCTCGCCAGAGTATATAAAACTGCGCCGTCAGCAAATTGATATGCAGCGGGCAAAACCTTCAACTGAGGTGAAGCCGATTGATAAAGAGACATTACAGAAATTTAGTCTAACTGTACCATCTCCTTTAATACCTGCAACTAGCAATCCAAAAATAAAAAAGAACAAATATCATGAATCTACAGAAACCAGCCATCTTACAGTTATCGATTCTCAACGCAACGCTGTAAGTTTGACATTTACCATTAACTTGCGTTTTGGCGCTGGTATAGTGACTCCCGGAACAGGAATTGTTCTTAATAATGAGATGGATGATTTCGCAGCAGCACCAGAAGTTCCCAATGCTTTCGGTTTGCTTGGTAACGAAGCTAATTCCATCGCACCCCGCAAAACTCCCCTATCAAGCATGACTCCTACAATTGTTACCGAAAACGGGCGCTTGCGGATGGCTGTAGGGACTCCCGGAGGTAGCACCATTATTACTCAAGTATTACAAATTATTCTTAATGTATTGGAATACGACATGGATGCAGCCGCAGCGGTTTCTGCATCCCGCGTACACCATCAATGGTTCCCCGATATGTTGCGCGTCGAACCTTGGGGCTTGGATGCTCTGACTCTACAAGAATTAAAGCGTCGGGGACACAAAATCAAGCAAACCAAACCTTGGGGAAACTCCAACTTAATCATTGTCAAACCAGATGGCACCCTCGAAGGCGCTGCCGATTCTCGCGGCGAAGGAGAAGCTAGAGGGATTTAGGATAAGGAGAGAGAAGGAGAGAGGGAGAGAGGGAGAGAGGGAAGAAAATTTAACTGCTCACTCCTAACTACCCATGTCCCATTCCCCATTCTCTATCTACATTTCAAGTGAAGCGTCTGATGTGTCTGGTGTCGAAAATTCGTTAGCACGGGCGCTCGATACTAATGTCCAACCTGCTTTTAATAACTTTTGAAAAGTTGCATATCCTTTGGAACCGCCCGGTATTCTATAATCTGGTACTGCGAATTGTGAAAAAGTGGTGTATGGTCGCCAGGGTTCATTCGGTGCTGTCTGCAAGTGCAAAATTTTCTCTCCGTCTTCGCCAGACTTGGATAACCAGCACATTCTTTTCATACAAACTCCTTTGTATTTCGCTTTAAATGCATAATTACAGATATTTGTCAAGTATAGCCTCACCCTTTAGGGTTATTTTTGAAGGATGAGTTATAAAATACGAATATTTAATTTTCATTCTTCATTTCTCAGGCAAGAGTAAACAGTGCTAAATAATCCTTTTATTCAGACATGGCATTTAATGCTTCTTGTCTAAATAAAAACTAACCACAGACATGAGGAGCCCGTGGATTCAAAAATCAAACACCGATAACAAATATCTGGTCTTGTCTCATTCTATCTGTACATTTACTAACTGTGTGTATATTTAGATACGTTTTGTGGGTCTAATTCGACATCAAAAAATACGTACAAAATTCTCAACTGTTTACAAACACAAATATAGTTCCTGCTACATCTAGTAGTTCACCATACTAACATTGCCCGGTGAAGGTAGGGAGGGGGAGAGGGGGAGAGTGGGGAAGTGGGGAAGAAAATCTTAATTAACCCTGCAAAGTTGATTTGTTGGAGTACTAGATTTATAAAGGGCAAAAAGAATAAGAAAACTTTTTGATAAATCTATCTATATGATTCTTTAATCTAATTTGACTCTAAAACTCATAAACATAAAACTATTGATTGAAAAGAACAAAGCTGAAAATGAAATCAGGGAAATCATGGAAAAACGTAACTTGGGAACATCAGATGTAAAAATTACCCCCATTCTTATGGGAACTTGGCAAGCTGGAAAAAAATGGTGTCCAATCTTTAATTTCTCACCATCCCCCCTACCCAATTCCCAATTCATATATTGCGAAATTTGAAGAGTCGTAAACTTGAGTTAATAAGGGGTTTCATTTTTCTGAGGGGGTGATAACTTAGTTAATAAGACACAAACAAGGCATAAAGAAACTCAGTCGGGTAAATGACAATGTGTCTCCGGTCAAAGCCTAAGTAAACTTCAGCATTAAAAGAGTGGCATCTACCAGATTAAGGTAAGCCAAGTTCCTAGATAGGAAAATTTATCAGTGCGTTGTTTGCTATGAGTTAAGTAAACTTTAGTTTTAGAACTTCTCAATTCTTCAAATCATTGACTACGAATAAACATTTGACCTCGATAAATGTTAATTAGCAAGCCTGGTAAACCCTTTACCAGGCTTTAGTTTTTTTATTGTACCCAAGCTACGCTAATATCATCCCAAATCCGGCTACTTACCGCTTACTTCTTAGCCTTGCGTAATTTATATTAAAATTAGATAATATCTCCTCTAATCAGCTTTTAGAACTGGCATATGCTAAACCCGCAAAAAAAAATTGTCAAGGGTTGATCCCCCGACAAAATTACAACTAAGTTTTACAACACACAACCACACAAAACTAGTGAGGTCTATAACCATGTTAAATAAATTCCACAATTTTGGTGTATCTGTGGCTGCTTTTATTTGATGAATACTGGTTTCACTCACCTTGTATTTGAGTATTTATAGCAACAATAATCAGTTCAAATCATTGCTATAGTTCACGATTAGGGAATTGACGGGCACCCAGCCGGAATTTTTTTTGCGATCAAAAAATTCTTATGGGAATCCTTGACTTCTAAAAAGATTAAGCGAAAAAAATATGCCCCTGGTGACAAAAATTGATGCATCATTATATTGATAGTATGTTTTCACGGTAAAAATTCCGATGTTACAAGTGTTTCCTGGTGAAGTTTTCGCGCAGACTACCGATTTCGATGCTGGTATTCGGCAATTGTTACCGCACTATGACGAAATGCTCGAAGCCGTTGCGAGTTGTGTTCCTTCCACATCTCGTCGTATTTTAGAATTAGGATGCGGTACGGGTGAACTTAGTATGAAGATACTCAAGCGTTGTGCTAATGCTGAAATTATCGCTCTTGATTATTCACCCAGGATGATAGAATTTTCTCGATCGAAAATGGCTGAAGCTGGATATCAGCAATGGAGAGGCATAGAAGCTGATTTTGGCGAATGGGCGAATAATCCCGAAAAACTTGATATTGGTATGGAATTTGATGCTTGTGTTTCATCATTAGCAATTCATCATGTAAGTGATGAAATGAAAGCAAAGTTATTTCAAAGCATTGGTAAAAGTCTTAAGGCAGGAGGCTGCTTTTGGAATGCAGATCCAGTTTTACCAGAATCACCCGCATTAGCAGAGATCTACCAAGCTGCGAGGGAAGAATGGGCACAACAGCAGGGAACAAGTATGAAAGAAGTTCGTTCCCGGTTAGCGAGTAATAGCGATTCTATAGATTATTCTGCTAGTTACGGTTATTCCAGTCAAGACCAGTTAGCAAGCTTAGATGCACAATTGCAAATGTTGGTTTTAGCTGATTTTAAAACAGTGGCGGTACCTTGGAAATATTATAAATTCGCGGTATTTGGTGGATTTATTTAGGAATTCTTTATTGAATCATCATGTACTGGCGTGGTGGAGTTTTTATTCCGATTTAAAATTTTTATTTGCTTAAGTAGAAAATGAAGAAACCAATCGATTTTGACATCGTAGCTGATATTTATGATTCATATGTAAATGTTGATATAAATACTTAAAGCAGATTGTAACGATTTATTAACTTCGTCATGAATTTTTTTACTAGCAGCGTTACTATCTAATCTTGCTTGAGTGCAAGCTGGTAGATTTTGAATATCATCCGGAAAGTCGCATTCGTGGGAACGTCCGACTATTGCATTTGTCAAACCTAACGATGCTAATATCTCGGTTCCACTAGGAATGAGGGGAAACTATTCTAGTGCTGTCTTTCGTCATTGCTTCATTATAAGAGAAAGGCTGCTATCATTTTAATTATCCTAAATTGGAGTGGAATTAAATGTACTGTTAGATATATTTTGTAATTGTAAAGAGCATTTATACTCAAATTAAAATACTCTTTTTTGAAAAGCGTTATATGCGCCTTACGGTGAAGGTCTAAAGATGGTCTAAGAATAGACTAATATATGTATCATAATTTTTCATACAGGAAGCGGTTTGTGAGACGTTAAGTAATGCTTTGGATGCGCCGTGGTTCCAAAGAATTGCTCTATGGGTGGGGAGCATGACATTGAATAATTATAATATCCTACTTTTAAACAGTAATCAAAGCGATACTGAGTGGCTACAGCAAATGCTCTTGCCTCTTCAAGTTGCTGTACTTGATAATAATTTATCAGAAGTTAAGTCGGTATTGCTAACTCAATATGTTGATGCGGTTATCTTGAACTTATCATTGAAAAATATTCAAGATTTTGAAATAATTGCCTCATTATATTCATCGCTACCTCATGGGGTAATTCTAGTGATAAGTGAGAATGAAGATGAAGCGAATTTGCAAAAAGCCGTGGAGTTGGGTGCTGAGGAAGTTATCGTTAGGGATAATATTAACAAGCAGAATTTGAGACGAACATTGATATCTGCAATTGGGAGAAGAAAACGTTACTTTAAAAATATTTGGATTGGTAAAATAGCTCCTCAGAACGAAGATCGCAGCGAAGCAAGATGGCGTTTTTTATCCGAGGCTACTTTTGAAGGAATAATGCTCCATGATAGAGGAAAGATTTTAGATCTAAATCATGTTTTAGCAAAAATGACTGGCTATGAAGTTGAAGAATTAATTTATAAAAATGGGTTTGAACTAGTTACGCCAGAATTCCAAGAGTTAATTAGAGAAAAGATTATTTCAGGTGACGAAAAACCCTACAAGGTGACTGCAATTAAAAAAGATGGCTCTACATTTCCCGTAGAGATTCAAGCTAAAATAATTTCTAATGGTTGTCAAAATATCAGGGTAGCAGCAGTAAGAGATATTACAGAGCGCAATCGAATAGAAGCAGTTTTGCACAAAAAAGAAGATTTCTTACGTAAGCAAAACCAAACCTTGTTAGAACTAGCTAGGAGTAAAGCTTTTATTCAAGGTAACTTGATTGAGTCTGTATGTGAAATTACACGGGCGGCAGCAATAACTTTGGATGTAGAACAAGTTGGTGTTTGGCTGTATAACGAAGATTGTTCTCAACTGCAAAATATTAGTTTATATAACCATAAAACTAAAAATCATTCAAAATCAATTGTTTTAAAAAAAGAGGATTATCCAAGTTACTTCAAAGTTTTAGAAAAAGGTTTTAATTCTATCGATAGTAACAGTTTCGGAGCTTCTGTAAATCAAGAACTATCAAAATTTTATCTTAAAGTCTTTAGTGCAACATCTGTATTGAATATACCGATTTGGCTTAGGGGTCGTGTGGTAGGTATCATATGTCATGTATATTTCGATCGCGAAGATGATACTTATTCAAGTCATGAGTGGAGTTTAGAAGAAAAAAGTTTTGCCGGCTCTATTGCAGATTTTGTCGCATTAGCAATAGAAGCAAGTGAGAGAGAATCGGTACAAAAAGCGCTTAAACAGAGTGAAGCGCAATTTAGGGCTATATTTGAACATTCTTCCATGGGCATCTGCTTGGTAGATATTAAAGGGAGTATTTTTGATATAAATCCGGCACTATGTGAAATATTACAATATGATTGTGACGAGCTTAATCAAAAAAAAATTACAGATTATATTTGCTTTCAAAAGGGAGATTTAAAGCTTTACAACCAATTGATATTAGGTAAAGTTGAGCGCTTAGAAATAGAAAGACAGCTTTTGAATAAAAATAGTGGTAAAGTTTGGACTCATTTAAGTATATCTTTGATTGTACATCCAAATGGTAAACCAAAGTTTTTTCTTGCTATTGTTGAAGATATCAGCAAGCGCAAACAAACTGAATTAGAACTGCGGAAAAATAAAGAAGCTCTGGAAGTTAGTAGTCGAGCAAAAAGTGAATTTTTAGCAACTATGAGCCATGAATTGCGAACGCCTCTAAATGCAATTATGGGTTTATCACAGTTGCTTCAACAAGAAGTTGTCGGTTATATTAATGATAAACAAAGAGAATATATTGACTGTATATATAGTAGCGGCTTACACTTATTAGAGTTAATTAATGATATTCTTGATTTATCCAAGGTCGAAGCAGGAAAAGAAGAATTATCATTGTTCCCTTTACATGTTGAAGATTTGTGTAATTATGTCATATCAACAGTACGCGAACGTGCTGAGAAGAAAGGATTAGAGTTAACTTGCTCAATTGATAAAAGAGTAGATACCTGTATTGCTGATGAACGACGAATTAAGCAAATGTTATTAAATTTGCTTACTAATGCAATAAAATTTACTTCTGAAGGCAAGGTTTCATTACAAGTAATAAAAGTACCCCAAGAAATTGCATTTCGAGTATCCGATACTGGTATTGGTATCGAGGCACATCAATTTAAGCAATTATTTGAACCTTTTACACAACTTGATTCTCGACTCAATCGTCAATATGAAGGTACCGGTTTGGGTTTAGCTTTAACGCGCAAATTAGCCCGTTTACATGGTGGAGATGTAAAGGTAGAATCGACATTTGGAAAAGGTAGTCGGTTTACTATATTTATTCCTGATAATAATGTACAAGAAGAAAAGGAGATAAATAAGTGGCAAGCAAAAATTAAGAATATTAATAATACTATAGCTTCCACAAAGACTTTAATGAATAAACGTATTTTGCTGGTGGAAGATGACGAACATACCAGCAAATTATTACAAGATTATCTACAAACAATTGGTTATGAAGTTGAGTGGATTCCAGACGGAACATATTTTTTAGATAAAGTCCAAATTTACCAACCTCATCTAATTTTATTGGATATTCAATTAGGAAAGTTTAACGGCAGGGATTTACTTACTTCTTTGCGACAAACGCCAGAATTAAAAGATAAAATCGTCGTAGTTATGACACCTAGTAAAGATGATAATTTACGTAATCAATTTATCCAAGCAGGTGCAAATGATTTTGTAAGTAAACCAATTGGTATTGTGAAACTAGAATCTTTATTAATGCGTTATTTTAATTAATATTTGACGGAAGGCATTTTTGCAAAACATCTCTGAAGGTGATAGAAGATAATAGTTGATAAGTAATAGTTGATAATTGTTATGATAAAACTCGATCAATTTTTGAAGTTGTTGGGTATAGCGTCAACGGGTGGGCAAGCCAAACATATGATTATAGGTGGTAATGTCAAAGTTAATGGTACCCCCGAAACTCGCCGAGGTAGAAAATTAGCCACTGGCGATAAAGTAACCGTGGGAACGCAAACTTTTGAAGTTGAGGATTTAGGTGAAAATGAGAGTACACCTAATTAGCAGCATTTTTATCGCAAATTTTTACTAATAGATGCTATTTTTCTTCCTGATTCCCCAATCCTGCTTCTCTATCCTGAAATTCGCGGTATTGTCTATGTTTGGATTCGCGATATTTTTCTACAGTTAGTTTTGAAGCCATGGCGTTATTATATTCTTCTCCTTGTTCGCCAAGCAATCTTTGCTTAACTTTTTTACGTAAATCGGAAACTATTTTACCGTTAACTTTACGTGTTTTTGACCAATCAAGTATCGGTTGCGGATAGTAACTTTCATTAATATAGTCTCCAGCAATAATTTCCGGTAAGCTGTAACCTCTTAATTCTTCAACCCAATGGTAAATAAAGTTTAATTCGGGATCTTGATCTTGAATATTCTTAGTAGGATTATAAATGCGGAAGGTATCACTCAGAGGATTGGTAATTCCTGCTTGCATTTGCCATTGCCAATTGTTAATTGCTAAGTCTCCATCTATCAAGCAATTCATGAAGTGTTTAGCTCCATGATGCCAGGAAACGCCACAGTTAATTGTTAAGAAAGTCGCGCACATCGCTCGCATTCGGAAATTCATCCAACCCATTATTTTCAATTGGCGCATACTTGCATCTACCATCGGGAAGCCTGTCATTCCTTCACACCAAGCTTGAAATATTTCTTGTTGTTGGGGTGTTAATTCATCTGGTTTATAATATTCGTCGAATTCCGGATAACGATTGATGTAAGCTATTTCTGGATGCGAGTATAGGCGCTGTGTAAAACTATCATGCCATCGCAAACGATCTCTAAATGCTTTCAGGGAAAATATTGCTTTGGGTTGTTTTTCTAGTTCATTTGCGCGTTTTTTGGTTCTTTGATATACGGTGCGCGTAGAAACTGTACCGAAGGCGAGATGGGGTGAAAGATGTGATGTTGACCTTCTTTGCGCTAGCCAAGGGCGAGAAACTTTCCAGTGATATCCCTTAAATCTAGTAGAAATAAATGAATTTAATACTACAGTAGCTTCTGTTTCTCCACCAGGAAAATAAACTTTTTCTGTTTCCCAAAAAGCACGATATTTCTGCTTTAATTCTTCAATGTTAAGTTGGGATACATTTAAAGATAGTTGTGGCGTGTTGATGTGAGTCGGTGTTGGATGCAAGTCTCCTCTTTGATAAGTATAATAGTCATTTAACCATTCTTCACGACGTTCGTTTGGTTGAATAAAATTATTTAAACCGATATGGTATTCGAGTTTCCGTTGTTGGTAAAAATCAACGATTAATTTATCCCGTTCGATACCATATTCTACCTGTACGTCGCGATTGAAATACAGTTTTGGTTGATATAACTTTTCGATTAATTCCCGAGTTATTTGTTGTATAATATCTACTGCATAACCATCAAATAAATATAGCTTGCTGCCTATTTTTTGTAAGTTATTGTCTAAATTTTCTAATGATTCAAATAAAAATCTGACTCGCGCCTTACCAACATCTTGCCATTGATAAAACCAAGGGTCAATAATAAAACATGGTAAAACTACAGCGTTATTCGCACTTGCTTGTATAAAACTTTCATTATCGCTTAAACGTAAGTCTCGACGAAACCAAATTATATTCACGATCAACTTCGAGTTTTAGAATAATTGTCCTACTATAGCGGTTTTTAATTGACTCCAAAATTAAACCAGTTAGTAATTATAAAATTTGCCGGTGAAACTCATCCCAAAAGAATGTTAATTATATTGATTCAGTTTTTAACCCTCAGCAGTCGCTAGGTAATGCGAGAAGATTACTTACAAAACAAATATCGCCCTCCTCATTCCATATTTTAAGGTTGATTGATTTACTAATTTGTCCGACCTATGACAAGATAAAAAAATATCAACATGTTTAAAATTATAAATCATTAATAATGACAAATCGCAACTTTGAGGAAACTTTCCAGAATGCAAATGGACTAGAACTATATTATCAAAGTTGGTATCCTCAAGCTTTAGCACGAGCCGTTTTAGTAATAGTACCAGGACATGGAGGACATAGTGGCATTTTTGCTAAAATGGTCGAATATCTGACTGAACGCCATTACATCATCTATAGTTTTGATTTGCGTGGTAATGGGCGATCGCCAGGGCAACGAGGGTATATTAATAGTTGGGCCGAATATAGAGCAGATTTAAAAACTTTTCTCAAATTAGTTCAAAGCAAAGAGCCGGATCTAGACTTGTTTCTTATTGGTCAAAGTATGGGTGGAACAATTGCTTTAGACTATATTTTACGAGAATCAAATCAACCACAAGGATTAATTTTATTATCCCCAGCATTAGGATTGGGGGTAGCTTCGTGGAAATTATTTTTAGGTCAAGTATTATCTAGTATTTTACCTCGTTTTTCTTTAGATACATCAATAGGCTTTTCTGCTGCTTCTCGCGATGGAGAAGTAGTCGCTGCTTGCGCCAGAGATCCCCTACGTCACACTAAAGGTACTGCAAGATTAGCCACAGAATTGTTAAAAACTATTGAATGGATTAACGCCCATGCTGCGGAAATAGAAGTTCCTCTATTAATTCTTCATGGTGGCGCAGATAGAGTTACTTTGCCCGCCTGTAGTCAAATTCTTTTTGAACGCTTAACTTTAGCCGATAAAGAAAGACGAGAATATCCCGATAGCTATCACGAACTTCACTGCGATATTAACTATCAAGAGGTATTAGCAGATATGGATGATTGGATAAAGCGACATTCGTTAAATTCCCCGAGTCATAAAGTAGGAAATGTAACTAAAACAATCAACAACTAATCGCTGATTAAATGGATGACATGCTATGACACCGATAATTGATAACTAACAACTATCAACTAAAATTGGGAATTGGTAATTGGTAATTGGTAATTGGTAAATAGTTGTGAGCAATCAATTTATAACTGTTAACTGTCATGGTACTGTTCACTGTTAACTGATTCCTGAGACAGTCTTCACAAAACTTAGTATGCTGGTTTAAGGGATTATTGATATTTTTTTTATAAGCTTGTGCAAGAAGATTTTAGATTAATAGTTGATTTAGTTTCAGTTCTCGCCGTTGCTGCGGGTGGGGGGCTGTTTGCTTCGCTTTTGGGATTACCCGTGTTACTAGGGTATCTCGTGGGTGGGATGGTTGTGGGGCCTACTGGGTTCGGATTAATTAAGGAGTTCATTCAGGTAGAGACTCTAGCACAGTTTGGTGTCGCTTTCTTGCTGTTTGCGCTGGGAGTGGAGTTTTCTTTCGCCGAACTCAATAAGGTTAAGAAAATTAGTTTGGGTGGTGGCGGTTTACAAATTATTTTAACTATTACGATAACTGCTCTGGTATCGGTGGGAGTTGGTTGGGTAAGCTCACCAGTTCAAGGTGTCTTTTTGGGAGCAATTTTATCTTTGTCTTCCACTGCGGTAGTGCTGAAATGCTTGATGGAACGCGGTGAAACGGAAACTCCCCAGGGACAGGTGATGTTGGGAATCCTGGTGGTGCAGGATTTAGCCTTGGGATTAATGTTAGCAGTATTGCCCGCTCTCGACCAACCCGTGGAAACCCTTGGTGTAGCGGTATTAATGGCACTGTTAAAGATAGGCTTATTTGCTGCGGGTGCAGTAGCTGCGGGGATTTGGCTAATTCCATCTTTGTTGCGATTCCTAGCCCAGACGGAAAGCCGGGAGTTATTTTTATTGGGTGTGGTGGCCTTGTGTTTGGGAATCGCTTTGTTAACGGAAGAATTGGGGCTTTCCATTGAAATGGGGGCATTTGTCGCCGGTTTAATGATTTCCGAAGTCGAATACGCCGATCAAACTTTGACTTATGTCGAACCGCTGCGAGATATTTTCGCCAGTTTGTTTTTCGCTGCCATTGGCATGTTGATTGACCCGATATTTTTATGGAAAAATCTAGAATTAATTTTAGGATTGGTAACCCTAGTATTTATTGGTAAATTTTTAATCATCACTCCTTTAGTCAAAATTTTCCGTTACCCGTTGAAAACAGCTCTAATTGTAGGTTTGGGGCTGGCTCAAATCGGTGAATTTTCTTTTGTTCTTGCTAGTGAAGGTCAAAAGTTGGGATTGGTATCCCGTCGAGTATATTTACTTATATTAGGAACAACAGCAGTAACATTAATCCTAACGCCCTTCCTACTGCGTTTAGTTCCCATTTTATTTGATTGGGCAGAATCAATGCCTTGGTTAAAGCCCTATCTTAACGGCGAAGGAAAGCCTCTCGAAGTAGCCAATGATTTACCAATAAAAGATCACGTAATAGTTTGCGGTTACGGTAGAGTAGGCAAAAACTTAGTTAAATTGCTACTTTTTCATGAACTTCCAGTAGTAGTTATAGATCAATCAGAAAGGAGAATTGAGCAACTACGAGAAGCCGGAATTCCTTACGTATACGGTAACTGTATTAGTTTTCACGTTTTGGAAACAGCAGGAGTCAACCAAGCTAAAGCAATGGCGATCGCACTTCCAGATCCCATGAGTACTCGTCTTGCTCTACGGCGTGGTTTGGAATTATTTCCGGAATTAAATATAGTTGTTCGCGCCACGAATAACAGAAATATTGAACCACTTTACCAATTAGGGGCGCGAGAAGTTGTACAGCCAGAATTTGAAGCCAGTTTAGAAATGGTTTCCTTTCTATTAACAGATGTGGGTTTCTCGTCAATAGTAGTACAGCGAGAAATGCAGCAAATCCGCAAACGCCACTACTTAGATTTCCGCCCTGAAGAATCAGCCTCCCAAGTTGCCCGGAATTTACGACGCGCCACAGCCGATTTAAACAAACGGTGGTATAAACTACCTCGAAACTCACCCCTAGTAGGAATGACGTTAGAACAAGCCGATATGCGCTATTTAACTGGCGTTAGCTTAATGGCGATAAAGCACACCACCGGAGAAGAAATAGATTATCCCGACGCATTAACTACCATTAAAGAAGGCGATCGTCTTTTAGTAGTTGGTTCATCCGAAGAAATATCTGCCCTAGACGAATTCGCATCAGGTAAAGCAACCGTACCCGGAGAAAATAGCGCCTGTCAGTGGGTAAGACTCAACACCAAATCCCCCATTCTAAGTCAAACTCTAGGCAACTTAGATATCCGTCAACAATACGGTGTAGAAATACAAGCAATCAGGCGAGAAGGAAAATTTATTCGCTATCCCAACAGCAAAACCAGACTGCAAAACCACGATCAATTATTATTGTGCGGCAGATTATCAGTTTTGAATCAATTAGAAGAACTATTTTCTCCCCAATTAGGAGTTAGGAGTTAGGAGTTAGGAGTTAGGAGTTAGGAGTTAGTAGTTAGGA
>ERZ1740059.379-NODE-379-length-24189-cov-9.553742_pt1 | contig 24189 bp, 21 predicted proteins | sample MGYA00581744_ERZ1740059 | MGnify/ENA primary metagenome ERZ1740059 (study PRJEB43018, sample SAMN04849738) | marine metagenome | isolation source: floating plastic debris | place: Pacific Ocean | collected 2008-08-28 | study: EMG produced TPA metagenomics assembly... | reverse complement strand
TTGGCATTGAAAATAGTAATTGGGATAAGGCAAGCCGGCAAGCCGGCAAGCCGGCAATAGGGGTAAGGGTTTGAGCGCAATTTACATTTTGTAATATGGCTTGGTTTATTTGTGCCCACCTACTTACATCAAAAATGATTCTTCCGCCTCTCCCCCCTCCCTACCTTCACCCATCATATTAAATGTGAGAGCTTGATTAAATTTAGGTTATGGTATGATACCCCTAAATATTCTCATAAAATTGAGCAATGACAAGCAGGGAGACTCAGAAAACACCCCAAGAAATTTTGGCTGCCCTCCAAACACAAATTGCTCTTGGCCATAAGGATTTTTACCAATTCAACCTAAGCAGTCTTGATTTACAAAAGCTAAATTTAAATGGCGCTATTCTGATTAGAGCCAATCTCAGTCAAGCTAATCTCAGTGAAGCTGATTTACAGACAGCTGATTTAAGAGCAGCCGATTTGAGTAAAGCAATTTTTCGCGATGCTAACTTGCAAGCAGCTTGCATGTTTAGGAGCGATTTGAGTGGTGCTGATTTACGGGGAGCCAATTTAACCGATGCCAAGTTGCTAGGGGCAAGGTATGACAGTCAAACTCTTTTCCCAGATGGTTTTGTCTACAAATCTTCCGGGGCAATCGGTCCAAATGCTAAATTAAATGGTGCCGAACTCAATACAGCTAACTTGCGATATGCCGATTTGCAAAGTGCAAGTTTATTGGGAGCATACCTTGGAGGAGCCGATTTAACTGGGGCAAATCTCAAGGGTGCGAGATTGACTCAAGCAGATTTACGGAAAGCATTTTTACCGGGTGCTTATTTACGTAATGCTGGTTTAAATGGAGCCAATTTAGCAGGGGCAGATTTGCGGGCTGCAGATTTAAGTGATATTGAATTTGACTCTTTTGAAAGCATTGCTGGTGTTGATTTTAGTCACGTACAGGGCTTGAGTGAAGAAATGCGATCGCGTCTTCTTAGCCAACCAGCATCACAATTAGATACACCCCATGCACTTACCCGTCGAACAACACGAGCTAGTTTAGAAAATAGAGTTTGATACTCCGAGGGGAAGTCAAAAGTCTGGCATTCAAAAGTCAAAAGTCTTAAATCCCCCGGTGGTAATTAAATAAATACTCGAAAATAAAAAAGCTGATTTTTTCAAGGGTTTCGGCTCGTGTTTCTTGAAAATAATTGGTGCGTGACGGCATTCGGTAATTATTCAATTACACAATAAATTTTTCAATGCCGTCACACACCCTACAAATATAAATAGGATTTAGGTAAGTGGCATATTTTTCTTGTATCGGTGAAAACCGCTATATGCTGTATATCAGTCCTCAGTTGAATTAGATAAATATTAGTAACTATCTGATGCAAGATTAATTGTATATTTTTAGGCAAATAATTTAACCAAAAAAATAGGAAATTTGTAATGAGTCAATCGCTGAACTCCAAAAATCCAGTCGTGGATGATTTAGCCCTGCAAATTCAAACTGAAAATGACAAACTGCTGCAAATAACCAAAGAGCAAATTGGCTTAAAAACTTTTGACTCTACTAATCAAAAACTCATAAAACAAATGATAGAAGGCTTAGGAGACACCCGTGGAATGGTTCGACTGGGTTTTGCTACAGCTTTGGGTGAAATTGGCAAGCCAGCAACCCCACTGCTAACAGAAGCACTGGCAAATCACTCCAATGTGGTGGTGCGGAGGGCTGCGGCGAAGACGCTCACAATCATCGGAGATAATAGCGCTGTGCCAAGCTTACTCCATTCCTTTCTTAATGATACAGATACAGTAGTTAGAAGTTCCTCTGCCGGAGCGCTAGCAAGAACGGGAGAAGTTGCCGCACCAGCATTGTTAGATATCCTAGCATCCACCGAGTATTCTCAGGATATCAAAGGTCATGCCGCATGGGCATTAGCATTTATTGGATCTAAAGCCTCAGAACATTTATACAAAGCTTTGAATGACGCTTCCTTAGATGTACGATGTGCTGTAATCGGTGCCTTGGGTCATGTGGCACAAGAAGAATCGGATGAAAAGCCATGCAACCTTCTGGTTTCATCTCTCAAAGATCCAGAAGCGCTTATCCGCACCGAAGCTGCTGCAGCATTAGGACAAGTAAATTATCCCCCCGCAGTTGAGTATTTAATTACTGCAAGTCAAGATAGTGATTTAGACGTAAGAAAAGCAGCAATCAACTCCCTCGGAAAAATTGGCGATCGCAGAGCAATGGGAGTATTACAAACTATGCTCAATGACGAACAAGAAGTAGTACGGATTTTGGCTAAGCTGGCGATCGCTCAAATTGAGCGGCAATCTGAAACAAGTGATTGGTAAGTTTAGAATATTACAAATTGTTGCTTTATTTTTCATAATTGAGACTCACAGAGGAGTCATCTTTTATGTTCGTATTGTCTCGTTCAGCAGACAACTAATTCAAATTTTAACTGGGCAGGGCATTGTCTGGTACGCCAGTATCCCAGAATCCCACAGGGAATATGTCAAAAATAACCACTTTTTAAGGAGATCAAAATGCTTGATGCTTTTTCTAGATCCGTAGTTACAGCTGATGCCAGCACTTCCACCGTAACTGATATCGGTGCTTTAAAAGAGTTTGTTGCTAATGGAAACAGACGCTTGGATGCTGTAAATGCAATCGCTAGTAACGCAAGCTGCATGGTTTCTGATGCTGTTGCTGGTATGATTTGCGAAAACCAAGGCTTAATTCAAGCTGGTGGTAACTGCTATCCTAACCGTCGTATGGCTGCTTGCTTGCGCGATGCTGAAATCATCTTACGCTACGTAACCTACGCTTTGTTAGCTGGTGACGCTTCAGTTCTAGATGACCGCTGCTTAAACGGTTTAAAAGAAACCTATACTGCTCTAGGTGTACCTACCTCCTCCACGGTGCGTGCAGTTCAAATCATGAAAGCTCAAGTAGCTGCTCACATCAAAGATGAGCCTAGCGAATCTTTTGCTGGTTCTAAGTTAAAGAAAATGAATCCTACTATAGTTGAGGATCGTTGTGCTAGCTTGGTTGCTGAAGCTTCCGGCTATTTAGATCGCGTGATTTCCGCTTTAAGCTAGTCGATTATTATCGCACCCTCGAATAATTGAAATCTAAGACAATAGAAAATCAACATCCATTGGGAGTATAAAAAAATGAAATCAGTTCTCACCACCGTAATTGCATCAGCAGATGCAGCTGGACGTTTCCCCAGCAGTTCCGATTTAGAATCAGTACAAGGTTCTATCCAACGTTCTGCTGCTCGTTTAGAAGCTGCTGAAAAATTAGCTGGCAACATCGACGCAGTTGCAAAAGAAGCTTACGACGCTTGTATCAAGAAGTATCCTTACTTGAACGATGCTGGTCAAGCTAACTCTACCGATACCTTCAAGGCTAAGTGCGCTCGCGATGTTAAGCACTACATGCGTCTAATCCAGTACTGCTTAGTAGTTGGCGGTACTGGCCCATTGGATGAATGGGGTATTGCTGGTCAACGTGAAGTTTATCGCGCTTTGAACCTACCTACCGCTCCCTACGTTGAAGCATTAACCTATGCTCGTAACCGTGGTTGTGCACCTCGTGATATGTCTGCTCAAGCATTGACCGAGTACAATGCATTACTTGACTACGCAATCAACTCTCTATCCTAGTTGATCGCGCTTACTAGACTTGTAATTTGGTGATGAGCTCAATTGTCACCCTACGAGCCTAGAGATTCTTGGCTATTTGCTTTACCGGCTTGAGGTTGAGTAATTGCAAAGAATCTCTGGGTTTGTTTTGATATTAAAATATTGATTATTGGCTGTCCGTTGCAAATAACTAACGGCCGAAAATAAAGCATATATATATGGATAAGCGCTTTTTTAATTTTTTTAATCTTACAGAAGATCGGGCGATCGCTCTTTTGGATACACCTCAAGACGAGTTGAGCGAGGATGATTCACGCTATATTGCCGCTTCTCATTTGGTCAACTTTCCTACAGAGCGATCGATCGACGCACTGATAAGGGCGGTGCAGCAAACCGATTCCGCCTTGGATAATCGCATTGTCCGCCGTAAATCCATAGAGACTTTAGGGCGACTACAGGCTGAGGTAGCAATACCTGTGATTCGCGATTGTCTGAGTGATGACGACTGCTATACGGTGGAAAATGCAGTTTGGGCTATCGGTGAAATTGGTACCCAAGACCCCGATATATTAGAAGAAGTGGCTCAATTGCTCGACAAGCCGAAGCAAACTTATCGAGTGATAATTCATACACTAACAAAGTTTAACTATCAACCAGCCCTAGAACGAATTCGTAAATTTGTAGATGATACCGATCCAGCAACAGCCAGTGCAGCTATTGCAGGAGTTTGCCGTTTAACTTCAGACTATTCCCAGATGGCAAAAGTGGTGGCGACGTTGCAAAACCCAAATGTATTAGGGCGGCGGTTGTCTATTCAGGATTTGATTGATGCGAACTATTACGACGCAATTCCCCATATTGCAAAATGTCCGGTATCTTTAGTCTTTCGACTGCGAGGAATTCGGATGCTAGCAGAAGCGGGAATCAAAGAAGGAGCAATTAGCTTTGAAACGATTCAGCCCCACTTAGAGCAAACATTACGGGACCACCCGAATGACTTGAATTTAGTACATAGTTACCAAATTCAACCAGATATGTCATTTTTGATTCGGGGGTTGTACGAAACTGACTTTGGGCGTTGTTATTTGGCAGCTAAAACGATTCTTGAGCATCACGCAGATGCAGCTCCTGATGCTCTGTTTGCCACCTATGATGAAGAAGCAAAGAATGACTATGGTGCCCATTTTCACGTAATGAAACTGTTTGGTTGGTTAAAGCATGCTCCTGCCTACGATTTGTTGGTAGAAGCCCTGCATAACAAACAACCCCAGTTTCAAAAATCACGAGCTGCTGCTGCCATCGCTTTAGGTGAGCTTGGTGCAACAAGTGCAATTGAGGATCTGAAAGCCTGTTTAGAAACCAACATCTGGGATTTGAAGTATGCAGTGTTGATGGCATTGGAAAAACTTGGTGATACAAGTAGTTATGAGATAGTCGTCAACGATAACGATTGGTTGATTCGGGAAAAAGCCTTGCTTACAACGATTCGGAGTTAGGAGTTAGGAGTTAGGAGTTAGGAGTTAGGAGTAATAAGTAATAAGTAATAAGTAATAAGTAATAAGTAATAAGTAATAAGTAATAATAAGACTTAGCAATAAGGCATATTTTAGGGACTTTATATGAGGAGAAATTGATAATTGTTAACTGTTAATTGATAATTGATAACTGATAATTGATAATTGATAATTGATATATGTCAACAGAAAAACTATTCCAACAACTGAAACATCCCAACCCCCACCTACAGCAACGGGCAATGTGGGAAATAGCTGAGAATCGTGATGAAACAACTATCCCCCGGTTGATGAGCATTCTGGATGAAGAGGATACTACCTATCGGCGGGCAGCAGTGAAAGCTTTAGGAGCAGTGGGTATTGATACGGTAAATCCATTGGTTGAGGCATTGCTCAATAGTGACAATGTTACAGTTAGGGGGAGTGCAGCAAAAGCACTGGCGCAAGTCGCCATTAATAATTCAGATACAGCCTTTCCTGCTGTAGGGATGGAAGGCTTAAAGACTGCTCTGGATGACACCAATCCCGTAGTTAATATTGCTGCTGCCATGGCTTTGGGGGAGATTGGCTCTCCCGCTGTGGATATTTTGGTGGAGGCACTGCAAGCCACGGATAACCCGGCGCTGGCAATTTCTCTTGTGAATGCCCTTGCGTCTATTGGGGGTAGCCGAGTTGTAGAAATATTGACATCTTTGACTGAAGATGAATCTACTGATGACTATGTGCGAGAGTCGGCAGTTAGTGCATTGTCTCGTGTGGAAATGGTATCAAAGTTTAATGCCCGAGAACGTTGATTGTTAGCAACTGGGGCTTCTTATCCTTCCCTTGAGCCCCATCCTTGCGAAGGTAATACAAGTGATTTTGGGAGAATTATTTCCGAGGTTGGGAAGCCTGGAAATTCTCCCAAACTGCCAGGGAATTTAAGTATTTTTCCTCGGCATTCTAAGTATCCCATTGCCAAAAAAGAAATTAAAAATAACAATTACAAAGAGAAATATGCGTAATTTTTCTTGCCATAGAGTTGTTTTACTCAACGCAATAAACAACTGAGGTAGAAAAGTTACGCTTTCGTGGTTTGTTCGCGTAATTAATCTGCGAACAATTATTTTTTATCTAAAATCCAATTATTCAGCTTTAAGCTTGTTTGATTAGATGTTTAACCATATTATCTTTTACCATCATCTGCCTTAAAACTTCTAACAAATAGACTTGAGCTTCTTCTTTACTTAATTCAGTCACTTGCTTTTTTAAATTTTCTAGACGAAATTTTTGCTCTAAAGTGAGTTCCATTGGAAAATCCATAATTCACTCCTGCGGAGAATACTTTTTGCAATTACACAGTTAACTAACTACTAGCTAATGAAGAAAACTGGCATTCAGCAATAGGCAATTTAGCCCCCATTGATGCAAGCACTCCATGTTACTAGCATTTTTTCGACTTCATACTAGCTTACCTTAACAAATACAGAGTGTCTATTTTGTCAAGCTATTTACAAATGAAGTAAAAAAAATTTACGCGTTAGGAAATATATCATATCAATTTACTGTCTACTTGACGGGTACCCGTGAGAATTTTTTTAGGAGAAAAAAATTTGGCAGGGAGCCCTTGACCCGGAGAATAGGAGAATATGTCTATTACTACACCAAGAGAATTTTGGAGATTGTATCGTAAAAGACAAATTACACCCGCTGCTTCAAGAGCGAAGGTATATTTATTGCCGATGAAACTGACGGCGACTAAAGTCGCTTTAGTTCGGGCTTACGCCGCTATAAATACACGGAGCTTGCCCTCTCATAGATTGCCGGTCATATTTTTTGGTAATCTAGAAATCAAGCGATTAAAAGAAAAAACTCGTAAAGTCTCGTTCCTAAAATCAAAATTTAACAATTAAAAATTAGGAGTTATATTTAAAGATGGACGCGGTAAAATTCTTTCAGCAAAGTGCTGGTCGGTGGCATTCGTCTCGTACAACCCATCACCTTGCATTCAAGCGTTCGGAAATTGGAGAATCAAATATTGAAGTGCAAAGCTTAGAAGCAGATTCTCCACAAATAATTGCCCTATGCGAAATGCATCAAGTCTCGCCAAGTATCACTGTGGGTGGATCTCATGTGAGTTGGTTGGGAACAATGGCCTGGGATAAAGAGGATGAAGAAAACCACGAAGGAAATACGGTGTTTGCGATCGTACCTGATGAAGATAATCCCACCAGAGGCAGATTGCTCCGCGAAAGGGGTTATGCAGAAATTGTCCCCGTAGTTGGCCGTTTTCATATGGATGATGAAGGTGGGTTGGTGCTTACAACTGAATATGACACCATGAGTTCCATCGAACGATTTTGGTTTGCTAGTCCAAATATGAGAATGCGTACGAGCACTATTAAGCGTTTTGGTGGGTTCAATAGTGCATCATTTTGCGTTGAAACCCGCGTTGACGAGACAACCGACAATTCCACTACCCAAGAGGTAACTCCTAATTTTGAAGATCGAGAAGTTCTTGATGCAAGACAGTTTTATTCTGTTTTGGGATGGTAAAGAAAGTTAATTACCTTCCAAGTACCTGTAGCCTGCCCTAGGATTACCGACAAGCAGTGCATTTCTGTAAAATTTAGCTGTGAAGGGTTCCCATAAGAATTTTTTTAGAAGAAAAAAATCCTATGGGTGCTCGTGAGGAGCAGTTAAGTTTCGTAAATTTTAATGATAAATTACGGGTTACAATTAAGCTGCCATCTTAATATATCTTGTAAAGTTATTAAATTTCATTAAAAACATGGAGGTTATCGCGTGGCTATTCCTTTGTTAGAGTATGCCCCTTCTAGTCAAAATCAGCGTGTAGCTGGATACGAACAACCAGGTGAAGAACAACCCAAAATTTACTCTACTGAAAACTTGCTTTCTACATCAGATATGAATAATCTGATCGAAGCAGCATATCGTCAGATATTTTTTCATGCTTTTGCTGCAGATCGCGAAACTTTTTTAGAGTCGCAACTCCGTAACGGACAAATAACAGTACGAGACTTTATTCGTGGCTTGATACTTTCAGACACTTTTAAGAAAAGCTTCTACAATCTAAATAGCAATTATCGTTTTGTGGAACAATGCGTTCAACGAGTATTAGGACGCGATATTTACAACGAACGAGAAAAGTTGGCTTGGTCGATTGTAGTAGCAACTAAAGGTATCAAAGGATTCGTTGACGATTTACTTAGCAGTGACGAGTATCTAAATAATTTTGGATACGATATCGTTCCTTATCAACGTCGCCGAATTCTTCCCAGTCGCGCCGAGGGAGAAAGACCTTTTAATATCCAATCTCCGCGCTACGATGAATACTATCGTGGAAAATTGGGCTTTCCACAAATCGTTTGGCAGAACGTTACACGCAGTTTCAAACCCCAAGAGAAGCAGGCGAAAGCGGGCGATCCGGCCAACTTCATGTCAATGGCACAAGGCGTTAATGCAGAAGGAAATCCTCCACAAAGGATTTCGGCTTTAAACATTGATATCGAGAAGTCTGTACCTTATCGTCAAGTGGCAACTGCTGATAGATAAGTGAGTCGCTAGTACCGCGAAGCGGAAGTAAGAAGTAAAAAGTAAAAAGTAAGAAGTAAGAAGTTTGATTTTCTGAGCTTTTCAGCCATTTTTAATGGTTGCCTTATTTAAGCCGTGGTGTGCTAGTTTATCGTCACTTTCTCGATACTAGTTAATTAGTCATTAGTCATTTATCATTAGTACAAGGCTTTTTAGACGAAGGTTTTAGCTAATGATTGACGACTAATGATTTTGATTTTGGTTAGTTGTTGGTTGTTGGTTGTTGGTTGTTAGCGACGAGATTTAGTCTAAACAAAGGTATTGAAGAACCGATTTATTTTGCTCCAGGAAATCTTCTGTGCAATACATCCAAGAGTTTTGTTAATGTTGAGGGTAAAGGAGCAGTAACTTCAACTGCAACGCCCTTAACTGGATGTTGTAATTTAAGTTTCCAAGCGTGTAAAGCTTGCCCTGGTAAATTCACTCCTACCGAACGACCGGAACTGTAAACAGAATCACCTACAATAGGATGGGCTATTTGAGCACAATGGACGCGAATTTGATGAGTTCGTCCAGTTTCTAACTGAAAGTGCATTAATGTATAATTACCAAGACGCTCTTTAATTTGCCAATGGGTGATGGCTTCTCGTCCACCTTTTTCCACAGGCACGACGGCCATTTTTTTACGTTCTTTGGGATGTCTACCTATAGGTAAATTAATTGTACCGCATTCTTCCTTAGTCGCACCGTATACTACACCAAGATATTCTCGCCGTGCTGTTTTGGCTTTGAGTTGCGCTTGTAAACTGTGATGGGCTATTTCTGTTTTGGCGATCGCAATAGCACCTGTGGTATCTTTATCGAGTCTGTGGACGATTCCGGGACGTTGAACGCCGCCAATTCCTGGTAAGTTGGGACAATGGGTTAAAAGTGCATTAACTAGAGTACCATTGGGATGACCGGGGGCAGGATGAACGACTAAACCTGCTGGTTTATTCAAGATAAGTATTTGGTTGTCTTCGTAGAGAATATCTAAAGGAATGTTTTCTGCTTCCAATTCTAAAGGTTTAGCTTGGGGTATTTCTAAAACGATAAAATCCCCTTCTTTAACGGAGGCTTTTTTGGAGTTACAGGTTTTACCATTAAGTTGAACGTTACCTTGTTCAATCAACTGTTGAATTCTCGCGCGCGATAAATCTGGATTTTTTTGAGAAAGGTAACTATCAATACGTGAAGTGTTTTGCTCTACTTTCAAAGATATTGATTGAGTGGATCTCATGTTTGCTAATAGCCTAGAGGCTCTGAATTTTGAATAAAAAATCTATAATTATCTCAACTCGCTTGTTCATTATTTATATCAGTCATTTCCCAGTTTGGTAACAACTAGCAATTTAAACTTAGTCTAACAAGCAAAGATTGATACATATAGGATAAATTAATCGTAACCGATTGGATAGAAGATTACTTTTGTGGTGAGTTAAACTTAGAGTAAATTCGCCGATTTTATTTTCTTGTCAATAGATTAATAACTGTCGAGCTTATGTAAGTCAAGGTATTGACAAGTATGCTTATAATATCATTGTGAATTTACTTAGAGGACAAAGAAGGTTCGTCGTATTAAATGTCACGCTTTAATTGGAATTAATCTTTTAAAAATGAATGACGGTTTTCACCTGATTTCAACTTTTTTTTGATTAAAAATCAGATAGTAATATGTATTCTTTTTGGCTTTAGTAGTAATATAAAATCAATTACAATGAATTATAACTACATAGATTCATAATTTGACAAAAATTCTGGAATAGTTGAAATTATATGATTCGGCTAAAAATTCCTGATTATTGTTCTAATATTGAAATTAACCGTAGTATAAGAAGAATGGAATTTTACTTATTAGCAATAGTAATGGATTTAATGGATTATTTATTAGATATTTTTAGCTTTTCTTGATTTAGTCGAAGTACTCTCTATACTAACTTTAAACCGAGTCCATTAAGTATGGAAAATAATAAATTCCCATTATATAAAAATATTTCATTTGATTTGAATTGTCAATATCGAGTAGAAGATAATCTGAATGCACAAGAAGAAGACTTCTTTGAGAATTTGAACGGTGACGATGATTATTTTAATCAAAGTGATGCAGAATGGAACGGTGAAACGGAATATTTAGATAATTCAAGTTTGAACCTATCTTCTCCCTATGTTAATCCCAATTTTGATCGTGATATATATAATAATGGAGATAGCTTCTTAAATACAACTATTAATTATTTAGATTATGAGACTGAGGATGATTATTCTCAGGTTGAAGATAATGAAATCCATTATCTTAATTTTATTAAAAAATCTCAAATAGCAGTTTCTCAACAGAATACTTTGTTAAATCATGGTGACAGCTATTACCAGCAAGAAGAGAATCTCAAGACTTATAAGATTGTTTGTATCGATGATAGTAGAGCGGTGGTAAACGCCATCAAAATGTATTTAGATGATAAAATATTTTCTGTCGTTGGCATCCATGATTCATTAAAAGCTTTAATGCAAATTGTCAGTTTAAAGCCAGATATAATTTTATTAGATATCAATATGCCAACATTAAATGGATATGAATTATGCTCTTTGTTGCGGAAACATTCCTCTTTAAAAGAAACGCCGATAATTATGGTGACGGGAAAAAAGGGAATTATCGATAGAGTCAAAGCCAAAATAGTGAAAGCATCAGATTATCTGACAAAACCTTTTCGGAAAAAGGATTTACTAAAATTAATTTTTAAATACATTGTTTTATGAAGTTAAGTACAATTAAATGTCAGATGAAACCTCACCCTTATCCCCAAGGCTAACGCATCTTGTGATTAATTCGGCTATATTGTCAATAAAGTCTGAAATACTCCCATTACTTCTTACTCAGCCTATACTCTAAATTTAGATGCGCTTAACCTGCTCTCCTTGGTAAAGAGAGGGGTGTGAAGAGGAGGCAGTGAAGTTTTAATCTAATTTGATTCATTTACTTATAAAGATGCGAATCATAAACCGAACAAATTCAGACTGAAGTAACACTTAAGGAATATAAGAAAGCAATTTTCTCGTGGCTGACTTATTTTTATAAATGTACAATTATCTGAATTTTGAAAAATATCAATTGATCGGTAATTTTACTGTGATGCGCTTATATTATCGTTAAGTGTATAACAGTACTGTTCGCATTATATAAAAGCTTTATGAAAAGCATTTACTCAAACTTGTCAATCAAAGCTATAGGAAAAATTGTTAGTTACAGATGTGCTGCTGTCATTTCTACGGCATTGCTATGCTTGTCTTCACCATTGCTTAATATCAGCACAGCATTAGCACAGACAGGGGATAATAGTAACCTGGAGCTTCTAGGGGTTGCAGCTATCAGGGATGCGGTATCTACCTTAATTAAAGTATTGCGGAGTGAAAATATAGAAGCGAGGGTTAATGCTGCGCGTGCATTGGGTGGAATGGGTACTCAAGCGAAGATAGCCGAGCCTGCTTTAACGGTAGCCTTGTATGATAAAGAAGCACGGGTACGTTACAGTGCAGCGACTGCTCTGGTAAATCTCGGTGGAGATATCAAAACTGCTTTTCCTCACTTACTCGAAGCCTTGCAAAGTGAATCGAAGTGGATTCGTAACGATGCTGCTTATGCTGTGAGTAATTTTGCACTTAATTTGCGTATCTTAGTCAGTGGGTTATCAGATGAAGAATTGAATCAAGCAATTAGTGATTTTGAGAAGACACTGGAAGTTATGGAAAAATCTGAGTTTGAAATTCCTCGACAAGCTGTTAAATCTATCGATAATTCTTTGGATTATTTGCAGAGGGAAAGACAGCGGGGGATGATTTAGATTACTCCTATCCCGCTAGAAGATTACCATTAGTCGAAGGCAGGGAGCAGGGAGCAGGGGGCAGGGGGAGAAGAAATTATATCGGTAATTTTAGAGCCCGAAGGGAGTAGTCAGTAACGAATTAATTGAGGGGAGCAAAGGAAGCAGGGGGAGAAATTTTTATAGGTAATCTTAGACTGAGAAGGGATATACAAACAAAGCTTGCCTCAATGCGGCTCAATTTGGTGCATTTTTAGTCATGTATAGTGGTTTTTTAGTTGGATTGATGATTGATAGATTATCTTTTACCTTGAAAAGAGCGAATTAAATAAAGAAAAATCCACATAAAGAAGCTAGCAGCTATACCCCAAGATACACTAGATTTAAATGCTGTTGTATTGTAGAAGGGAATATCTTTGTTTGGGGATTTTTGATCAAGAATAACAGCGGATGTTAATTGGCTAGTTGCCAATCCGACTCCAAAAATAGCTACGGTATTATTAAGGTTACGCTCTTGTTGTGCTTGTTCTATTTCTACCATACCGCGAATAGTAGAGGTGACGTTTTCTAAGATTGCTAATCCAGGATTTAAACCAAGATAATCTTTTTCTAACTGTGTTTGATATTTTTGTTTAACTATCTGGCTAAATTTTTCAAGAAAAGTTGCAGTTTTGAACTCATATTCGCAGGTTTTTTCATAATTCCGTAAATTAACTTCTATTGTATGTTGTTGAGTTTCTAGAAGATTAATATTTCTCACGTAGGTAGTTAGGCAATTAGTATTTTGTTGTAAATCTTTTTTGAGTTGAGCGAAACCTTTATCAGATAAACCTGTTGAATCTATTAAACTCTTATCGTATTGCTCGGAAAGCTGGGATTTTAACTTTCTACCATTTTGATAAGCCCAGATAATTTTATGTCTATATAACAGCAAATCGTACCAATATTCATAATATTTAGCACCTCGAGCAAATTTTGACTCATCGGGATAAACAATCGCCATAACATGACTATCTTTGTCTATTCCTCCCCATTCGGTATCTTCACACCACATTTCCCAAACTTCAGCACCTAAGAATTTTCCTACTTGTTGGTGTTGATGTTTACGATTAATTAAACAATGATAAAGATTTGCGGCAACATCTTGAGTAAATTCATTACTATCATTTGTCCAAATAGATATCATCCAAGTTTTTCCTAAATAGCCATTTTGGGAAAGTTTTCCTGGATCTAATTTTTCTATTTGTGGTAGTACTGCTAAATTTTTGAGCTTGGTGATAACATGTGTTAGTTGAGATAATTCATATTCTTTATCTTGAGAACAGTTGTAATACAGTAAGTATGTATCTTGAATAGATTTGCGAAGATAGTAGATATCTATTTGTTCGTCTTTTTCTTCAGTTTGACAAAATATTTTATAATTGCTTGTTGATTCTTTCTTTTCTGTTTGATGTTTGCTGTCTAAATCATTCCAATAATTTTCATATTTCTGCTGTGCTGATTCTGGTGTGCGATTGTAGATAAATAAATCTAGAGTCGGATAATTTATTTTACTCATAATAAGCCTCGTCTGATTTTCTGAGCTTCCTTTACAGAATCTGAGGCTTGTAAAATAGATTGTTGCTTTTCTAAATCTAAAGGAGGAGCCTTTGCTATATTCTCTGTAATATATGGTGGAGTATTTCTAGTTTCGCTTTCCTTTTGAGGATTGCGATGTTTTAGATTACGCTCCTGAGTGTGATATTCTGTTTGAATATTTGACCGCGCTTGTAGATAAAGTTGATTAATATAAGCATGTTTTGCTAATTCTGCTAATTCGTCAATAGCACGTTTTGTTTGTGTTGATAAAATAGCACCTACTTGATTAACTTGCTTTTGTAAATCTGCTGGTAATGGCGCATCTAATTCTGCTAAAGCTGTAATAAATGCTTGGATTGTGACTTGTTGTAGATGGTTGAGCATAATACTAATGAGATAATGTTAGTTTTTACCGTTAATATTTAGAAATATTCACTTTTTTGACTGAAGCAATAGAAAGTAATTTAAATTGTATGAGGTGTGAATCGGAGTTGAGTAATTCACGAATTACGAATTACGAATTACGAATTATACTCACCCGGGTTTACCAGTTAAAATAAACCCAGCCCAATAATAAGGATCTTCGTAAATTGTCTCCATCGATGTTATTTTATTTGAATCGTTTTGAATAATTAATGCTTCAGTTTTTAAATACTCCTTACATTGTTGTTCATATAATTTATCGCTTAAATCGCAATACCAGGTTGCTAATTTTTCATAAGTAAGTTGACGTAACCATTCTTTAGCTTGTTTCAATGCAATGGCGGGTGTTTTTCCTTGCTGCATTAACTGATAAAATTGAATCATTAATAACGCGCTAGAACGTTCATCTACTGTCCAAAGTGTACTCAGAACATAAGTAGCACCTTTAGCAAGAAATCCACTGACTAAACCTACATATTCATCTACTAAACTGTAGGTACTAGTAATTCCCGTTTCGCAAGCAGAAAGACAAATTAATTCATACTTACTCAAGTCTAATTGTTCGTTATCAATAATATCCGCTAAAGTTAATTGTTCTGATTCTGCTAAAACTAAAGCTGATTCTCTAGGGTTATCTGGTACATGGTATCCATGCCCGGTAAAGTGGAAGTATCCGCTATTTTTCTGTAAAGCTGTAGTTAATGATTTTGGTTTTACACTCAGAATTTCTAACCGATTATAATGGTCATATATTGTAGAAAGAGCGGTAGATTCAATGGTGTTAAAGACTAGATCATTCGTTGTGACATTCAGTAATTGAGAAACTGATTTTGTGACAATTGGAAATTGTCTATTAAATTTAAAACCAATTTGAAAACTAGGTAAATATATGATGTTAAAGCGTTTGGAGAATAGGTAGTCTAAAGGTAGTAGATGTAATTCTCGGTGAGGAATTAAAATTAGTTGTTCAATACCTCCAAGTTGTTCTGTAATTCGGTTAATTTCTAAGATTTTACCTAATTCATTAAGCAAACTCTTCATTTTTGTTCGCCAAGGGGCTGTTTCTTTCGTTGTATCGATATAATCCTCTTGGCAGTAATTTTGATAATCTTGTTTCCATTCCTCGATCCAGTTTTGAAAGTTTTGTAATTGTTCGAGATATGCTTTTGATTCTTCTGACTGCTGTGAGTTGCCAAAAAAATTGAACTTTTTATTTTTACTAGATTGAGGAGATAAAACTATAGGTTGTCGATCGCGTTTAATAATAAAAGTAGTAATAGCATTAGGGCTGATGTGCCAAAAAATCGCCGCTGTTTTAGGATTAAGTAGTGATTGGATATCTTGGTAAGTTAACTTCGGTGGTTGATAATCCCAATTTTCTTGCAACCAAGCAAGACAGGTATTTTTTCGTTTTTCCGCTAATTCTAAAGCAGCGATTTCTTTATTTACCTCATTTGATTGAAGTTTAATATCTACTCGCAACTGATTGAAAGCAGCATATTTCCGCTCCAAGGTAATTTTCTGTCCTTTAGTTTCGCATGCTGCCAGCAATTCTTCTAATCTTTGAGCAGCTTTTTCGATATATTTTTGAGATGCCCTTTCGTCACCTAAAGCAGAACATACTTTTAGTAATTCTTGTAATACTTGTAAATGGCGATCGCGAAATGTATCATTATCAAAGGAAAAGAAATTTAAAGCTTTTTCATAACTATCTTTTGCTGCAAACCAGTTGGTGAAAGGTTCAGATTCTTCAGTGGCGTATTCGTACAAAATTTTGCCTTTTTGACGATATAATTCACCACAGCCTTCTTTACAGTCTGGATTTTCGGGTTTTAGCGCTTTGATGCCATCATCCCAGGTTTTGATTGCGGGTTTATAGCCTTTGGATTTAAGGAGTGCAACACCCCGGTTTCCCCAAGCTGTCCATTCTTGGTAATCTGTTAAGCGTAAGGCTTGATCAAAAGGGGCGATTGCTTCTTCATGCCTTTTTAAATTACTCAACGCAACACCGAGGTTATTCCAAGCATCGTAATCGTCAGTTTTGATTTCTATAGCTTTGTTGTAGGAAGCAATCGCATCTTCATGCCTTTTTAAATTATCCAGCGTATTACCCCGGTTAAACCAAGCGTAGTTATCATTAGGGTTGATTTCTATGGCTTTATCAAAATCAGCAACTGCGTCTTCATACCTTCCTAAATTACTCAACGCGCTACCACGCTTAACCCAAGCATAGTCGTCGTCAGGGTTGATTTCTATAGCTTTGTTGTAGGAAGCAATCGCCTCTTCATACCTTCCCAATTCATCTAACAGAGTACCCCGATTATTCCAAGCATGGTAATCATCGGGTTTAATTTCTATAGCTTTGTTATAAGCAGCAACGGCTTCTTCATATCTTTCTAAATTAAACAGCGCACCACCTCGGCTAAACCAAGCATGGTAATCATCGGGTTTAATTTCTATAGCTTTGTTATAAGCTGCAACAGCTTCTTCATACCTTCCTAAATCATTCAGCGCATCACCTCGGTTATTCCAAACATCATAATCATCAGGGTTGATTTCTATGGCTTTTTCGTAATCAGTAACTGCATCTTCATACCTTCCTAAATTACTCAACGCACTACCACGCTCAACCCAAGCATAGTCATCGTCAGGGTTAATTTCTATGGCTTTGTTGAAGGAAGCAATCGCATCTTCATACCTTCCTAAATTACCCAGTGCAATTCCTTGGTTATTCCAAGCATAGTAATCACCAGGCTTGATTTCTATAGCTTTGTTATAAACAGCAGCGGCTTCTTCATATCTTTCTAAATTAAACAGCGCACTACCTCGCTCAAACCAAGTGTCGTAATCATCAGGTTTGATTTCTATAGCTTTGTTGTAGGAAGCAATCGCATCTTCATATCTTTCTAAATTAAACAGCGCATTACCTCGGTTAAACCAAGCATAGTGATAATCAGGTTTGATTTCTATAGCTTTGTTATAAGCAGCAACGGCTGATTCATACCTTCCTAAATTATCTAGCGCAATACCCCGGTTTCCCCAAGCTGTGTAATCGTCAGGTTTGATTTCTATGGCTTTGTTGTAGGAAGCAATCCCATCTTCATATCTTTCTAAATAAAACAGCGCATTACCTCGGTTAATCCAAGCTTTGTAATCATCAGATTTAATTTCTATAGCTTTTTCATAAGAGACAATCGCATCCTCATACCTTCCTAACTCATCAAACGCAATTCCCCTACCCCGCCAATCTTCGGCATCTTCAGGTGTCAATGCGATAGCTTGCTGAAAATCGACTTCAGCTTGCTGCGTTTTCTTCAATTCCCCATAAGCCAAACCCCTTCTTACCAATGCCAAAATATAATTCGGCTTAATTCCCAAAGCTTGATTGAGATATTCCACCGCTTCGGAGTACCTTTCCAAACGATAGCAAGCCAACCCCAAACCATATAACACCTCGTGATTTTGCGGTGCTTCTGCGGCTGCTTGATGAAAAATTTCTAAAGCGGCTGCGTAATCTCCCTTATCCAGTTGTTCGTACCCTTGCTCAATTAACCTTCTTTTACTGGGGTTTAGCGACATTTTCCCACGTTTATAACTGCTTGTTTGTTATTTTACTTAGATACAAGCCTTCGCATTCGATTTCGGAGTATTTTAAAATACAAATTCAGGAAAAATACATTATTAACTAATATTTCGCCATATGAATTGGGAGCATCCCAATTTTAAAAAAACATTTTACCCGACACCCTACAAGGGTGCGGCTACCAAAACGAAGCCCACCGTAAGGTGGGCTGTAGAAATTATTAGCCCACCTTACGGTGGGGTTTACTTGTGTAGCCCCAGGCTTATAGCCTGCGGGCTTTTTACCGGCATTGGGATGCTTCCTATGAATTTTGATTGATTGGTTTATCTACCGACGTATTGTAGAGACGTAGCACTGCTACCTCTCCAGTAACTTGAGGAATAAGCCAACCATTCATAGTTAATCAAAAGTAGCAATGAAAAATAAATACTATACTTAATAAACGAAATCTCTTATTTTTAGTCCAATTGCTAACAAATTGATTAACATATGATTATCCGGAAAAAAAATTAGATTCTTCTACCTAAATTATTATTTACTCAATATACAAAGAAATTGTAATAGCTCCTACAGAAATAAATCCTTGAGTAGAAGCGCTCAAAATTGAAAAATTCATTAACTCATTAATTATCACAAAACATTTGCCATTCATAGAAATTGCTTTTAATATTAACTTGACTTACGAAGAAAAAGTTTCATACATATTTTAATTTTTCTGCTACATTAGAGTAATCTATAGGCTAGTAAGTTAATAACTTGCCATCTACCACCTAACTGACGCTCTCTATACTGGTTATGCTGTCAGTACATGGTTCTTTTAAATTAGAAATATTCAGGGTGACAATCGAAGGGAATACAACCGGAAGTGCATGATTATTGACGGGTACCCATGAAAATTTTTTAGGAGAAAAAAATCTCATGGGAACCCTTGACGCTGATGAGAGAATTGAGTTTTTAGCTCTTCAGTCACCGCTAGTCACCACATAGTATCGCTGCAAAATTGATCTTTTTTGTTTGCTTGCGCTCCTCTAAGATGTGATGAACTACATATGCAGTATTAGCGAAAGATACAAACAATACATTTTAATTTTTGAGGCAGCGAACAACTTTGAAAAAACATTACTTTTAAATTGGTATGCGGTTTATTTTCGGTATAGCCAAAGTTCGTTTTTGCAGTATCTCTGTAGTAAATCCACAGCTACTTCAATGAAAATACTTCCTATTAGTAGATACAGATTTTTTCAGAAAATACAGCCTGTTACCCTGTTAAAAAAAATCACTAATAAACCTGTGACTGGGTGTTTACAGGTATTTACTACATCTGATTCTTGGTCATTTTATTTCGAGGAAAGTAAGTTACTTTATGCTTCTCGTACAGATAAAATGTTTAATTTGCTTTATGCAAAACTGCAACAATATAGTCAACAAATTCCTGCACTTGCCCAAAAGAAGGTATATCAACAGTTACGAGTAATTTTTCAAAAAGGTATTGATAATCAAGCAATACTTAATCCGGATTATCTTGCTATTTGCTGGTTAGTTAATCAAAAGCTGATTACTGCTGCACAAGCTAAAATCTTAATCAGAGAATTAGCTCTTGAAGTGATTAGTTCATTTATCAGTATACGAGAAGGGAGTTATGAGTTTACTACAGACAGTTTTATGGGTGATATGCCCAAGTTTTGTAGGTTAGAAATAAATTTATTAGTTGAAAATTGTCAGAAAAAGTCACATAATACTGAAGATAGAACCGAACAAGTTATTTTAAATCCAGCTAATCAGACATCATCAAAAAAGAAGATACCGATTCAGCAACCATTACCAAAACCAGGTATTAATCAATTAAATAGTCAACCAACTAATCAAACCACAGATTATTCTCATAGCAATCGCCAACAAGTTTATAAGCGAAATATCCGTAGAAAAGTTTACACCATTGTTTGTATTGATGATAGCCCCACGGTATTAAATGCTATTCAATCTTTTTTAGATGAACAAATTTTTAATGTCATTGGTTTTAACGAACCTTTAAAGGCTTTAATGCAGATTCTCAGTACAAATCCAGATTTGATTTTACTAGATGTAGAAATGCCGAATTTAGATGGTTATGAATTATGTTCGCTATTACGTAAACACTCCTATTTCAAGGATGTACCCGTGATTATGGTGACGGGAAGAAAAGGTTTTATTGATAGGGCAAAGGCGAAGATGGTTAGGGCTTCGGGTTATTTGACTAAGCCTTTTACTCAAGGGGAGTTGTTGAAGATGATTTTTCAGCACTTGATTTAACAATTACCAATTACCAATGCCCAAATAATTATTTAGGAGATAGTGATTTGAGTATTTGTTCGCTAGTTACCGTATTACTTGTTGAAGATTCTCTAAGTCAATTGGAGTTAATGAGTCATTATCTGAATAATGGTGATTACAAAATTATTAAATCTACGAGAGCTAAACAAGCTTTTGATATAGCATTAAAAGATAATATAGATGTGATTGTGACTGATGTAGTAATGCCGGAGATGAGTGGCTTTGAGTTGTGTCGTCTTCTCAAAAAAAATCCGGCAACTCAAAAATTACCTATTATTATCTGTACGTCGAAAAATCAACCAATCGATAGATTATGGGGTATGAAGCAAGGTGCTAGCGCTTATTTAGCAAAACCCTATACTCGCGAACAGTTACTCAATACAATTAAATCAGTTTTTGCAGAATTTTACGAGATTGAAAATTAAATCTTATTATATATGAATGCTTCAAATCTTCAGTTACCTGTAACCCAACCGCAAAAAACTTTGGGAGACGGCTATCTTCAATTTCAGCTAAATAAAAGTACTACTGCTGTTTTTTCCATCGAGTTTACTCAAGAAGTACTCGTATTACCAATTGAAACAATAACTTCAATTCCAAATACATCTGAGTTAATTTTAGGATTGATGAATTGGCGCAATCGACTTATTTGGGTTATTGATTTACCTAGAATGTTCAGTTTAGAGTCCCAGGTGTCTCGCATAAGACGGTGTAATATTATTATAATTCATCACGAAGGGGAAACTATGGGTTTAATGGTTCCCGAAATCAAAGGTACAGTGAGATTAAATTCTAATACTATTCAAAAAGAAAGTAATCAAGTTACTCCTCATATACTTCCTTATTTAAAAGGATGTATTTGGCACGAGGATGAATTAAATTTAGTGTTGAATATACAGGCTATTTTAAAATCTTTATTTCTTCAAAATAAGTAAGTAGAAAAAGTGAATTTTGCTCATTTCAACCACTTGTCAATATTTACAACTTAATTAGGTTTTGCTGTACTTGCAATTTTTGAGAATAGCTTAATGATGAAAAAACTGAAAACGGATCGAAGTCAAAAAACACAAAATATTAAATATCCCCAATCTCAGCCTTCAAATTTACCCCAATATACTAATAATCAACCAATACAGCCCCAAAATTCTTTTTTTAAACAACTCCGCTTGCGGTTGAGAAATATAAGTTTACGCGGTAAAGCTGTCATCTTATCTGTTGCTATTTGCAGTTTACCTGCCGCCGGGATTGCAACATTATCTTATCATTTAGGCAATCAAGTCATTACTACAGAAATGACTAATGATACAGATGTAAATACTGTTGAGCAGATAGAAGCGACTCAGAAACAGTTATTATTAATGTTAGGAATAGGTACTTTGGCGGCTGCATTACTTGCAGGTATTACTGCTGCAACTCTTGCTCATCGTTTAGTTTTGCCGATTTACGCTGCTAATTTAGCCGTAAAAAAGTTAGCTCATGGTAATCTTAGTAGCCGCATTCCCATCAAAGGTAAAGATGAGTTTGCTCTTTTAAGTCGCAACATTAATCTGATTGTACAACAGTTACAAGAATTACTATTTCAAGAAAGAGTTGAAACCGAACAATCAAGATTACTTTCAGATACCATAATTTCCATTAGTCAGTCACTCAATAGTGAAGATTTATTCAATAAAACTGTTACAGAAGTCAGACAAATTTTAGGAGCGCACCGAGTTGTTATTTATCATTGTAATTCTTATGGTGAAGGGGAAGTAATCGCTGAAGAAATTGCTCCCGGTTTACCTATAACTTTTGGAGAAACTATAGAAGATATTTCTATTACCAAGGAATTGACGGAATTTTATACTAAAGCGGAAGTTTTAGCGATTAATGATATTGATGAAGCTGGATTGAGTACTGAATATTTTGAGTTAATGAAACGCTTAAAAATTAAAGCGCTTTTATTAACTCCTATTTTTAAAGATGATAAAATATTTGGTTTTCTGATAGTACATCATTGTTGGAATCCTCATCTGTGGCAAGCCTTTGAAATCAATTTATTAAAACAAGTAGGAATTCAAATTGGATTAACTTTAGAACGGATAAATAATTTAGAAAAAACTGAAGCCATTCAAGAGTTGGCAATTCAGTTATCTGAGTCTTTCAGCCATCAAGATATTTGTAATGTTGCGGTTGAACATATTCGTCAAACTTTAAAAGTAGAAAGGACGCTAATTTATAAATTAGAAACACCCCAAAGAGGGAGTTTAATTGCCGAATCAGTAGTCAGCGGTTTATCTTCAGCCTTAGGTAATCAGTTAGATTTTCCCCTATTAAGCAATTATATTTTAGCAAATCAACATGATGGTGCCATCGCGATTAATAATATTTATCAAGTAGATTTTACAGACTCTTTAATTAAAGAATTTGAAGTATTAAATATCAAAGCAAGTTTACTTATACCTATTTTTAAAGGTGAGCAATTATTTGGTTATTTAATTGCTTGTCAATGTTCCCAATCTCATATTTGGCAAGAATCAGATATACAGTTATTTGAAGAACATACTGCAATTTTGACAAGGGCTTTACAAAGAATTAATTATCTTTTGAAAGCCGAACATATTTCTCAACAGCAATTTCAAAAAGAAGAAGCATTACAACGGCAAATTTTACAATTAATTGAGCATATTGAAGCAGCAAGTAGCGGTAACTTAACCGTGCGTGCTGAAGTAACTTCTGGGGAAATTGGTACCGTTGCTGACTTTTTCAACTCCATAATCGAAAGTTTGCGCGAAATCGTTACCCACGTCAAACTCACTGCCGCCGAAGTTAATAGTGCCATCGCTGATGATGAAAATGCCATAAGTGAATTGACACATAATGCTAAAAAGCAAGCAACCCAAATCAAGCATACTGTAGATGCAGTTTTAGAAATGAGATCTTCCATTAAAGCTGTAGCAAAAGGTGCTAAAAAAGCTGCATCTGTTGCTAGGAAAGCTTTTCATACCGCAGAAGAAGGCGGTGTGGCGATGGATTTAACAGTAGAAAATATTCATTATCTCCGCGAAACTATTGGCGATACTGCGAAAAAAATTAAATTACTTGGGGAGTCTTCACAGAAAATTTCTCATGTAGTCTCATTGATAAATCAGATAGCCACGCAAACCAACTTACTCGCTATCAACGCCGGAATCGAAGCCACCCGAGCAGGTGAAGAAGGGCAAGGTTTTGCTATAGTCGCCGAAGAAGTCGCCGCTTTAGCAACTCGCAGTAGTGATGCAACTGAAGAAATTGAAGAAATTATTTCTAATATTCAGCGAGAAACCAGCGAAGTTGTTAAAGCCATGGAAGTGGGAATCAGTCAAGTAGTTGAAGAAACTCGTTTGATTGAAGATACCAAACAAAACTTAAACGAGATTCTTGATGTTAGCCGTCAAATTGATGGATTAGTCGAATCAATTTTCGCCGCTACAGTTATTCAAGTAAAAACTTCCAAACAAGTGACTAATTTAATGAAGGAAATTGCCACAATATCAGATAATACCGGCAATTCATCCGAGGAAGTTGCTCTATCATTACAAAAAACTGTAGATATTTCTCAGAAGTTAGCCGCAAGTGTTGATACTTTTAAGGTTAGTTGATAGTTGCTAGTTGCTAGTCGTTAGTCGTTAGTCGTTAGGAGTTAGGAGTTAGGAGTTAGGAGTGAATAGTGAGTAGTGAGTAGTTAATCCACTGGTATTTTCAAACCAAAAAACAAGAAAAAACGGAAC